>JAABUM010000180.1_pt1 | contig 130224 bp, 152 predicted proteins | sample 5559161 | NCBI WGS metagenome assembly JAABUM01 (sample SAMN10711868, study PRJNA513369) | rock metagenome | isolation source: Antarctica rocks | place: Antarctica: Victoria Land, Siegfried Peak nord
CTCGACACCGCCGCGCTGAATCGGCTGTACCGGATGCTGCTGGACACCGTGATCGTGCGCGGGCACGCGGTCACGATCGTGCCTTCGGCGGCCCTCGCGGCCCTGCTACAAGCCAACTAGCCGCTCGCCTATTACGTTTGTAGCCGAAATGGCCCGCCCAGCTTTTGCACGCAGCCGATCGGACACACAGCAGCGCCCCGGCCAGGCGGTCGGGGCGCTGTGTTTCGGCGGTGAGAGAGGCGGGCTAGGGGAGCGCTACCGGCACCGGCGTCGGCGTGACCGACGAGGTGACCACGACCGGCGTGGCCTCGCTCACCGGGGCGACCACATCCACCGGCGCGGACTGCGGGAACAGCGCCCCCACCGCCGCCGCGATTGCGGCGATCGTCTGCTCGGCGGTCGGGCCGCTCGGCACCGGGGGCGCGGCGTTGACGGTCGCGTTCTCGCCGGTCAGCACCACCCCCGGCATCGGCGCGGCGCCGTTGGCCTGCTTGATCTGCGTCACCGCGCCCTCGATCAGGGTGCGTAACTGCTGATCGCTGAGGACAATCCCGTGCTCGCCCAGGAAGGCGACGGTGCGGGACCGTGCCTCGAGGTACTTCGCCTCGGGGTCGAGTCCGTGGGTGCGCCCGATCTGCTCGGCGGCGCGGACGGCCTCCCCGGTGATGGCGATCGCCTGCGCGGTCTGTGTCGCCCCGATCCGCACCGTGACCCATTGGCGGAACCAAAGCGCCAGCGCGCCGAGGATGGTGAGGAAAATCGGCGACGAGACCGCCGCGATAACCAGCGCGCCGATCGCGGCGGGAGATGAGGGGTTCGGGTTGTTCATGGTGTCCTCCTAGATGTGCGCGTCCTTCATGCCGAGCCACGCCGCCAGCTCGCCGGGGCTGCATTGCTCTCCGAACGGCAGCGCCAGCCCCGCCGCCAGCAGCGCGTGCGCCACGACGCGGCTGCACCACTGCGCGTGGAGTTTGAGTACCGCATCGGCATGGTCGAGCGTCGCCCCGATCGCCGCGCGCCAGTCAGGGAATGCCAGCCCCGCGCCGAACGCCGCCACCCCCAGCGCGTCGTATTGCTCGCCGATCAGCAGGACCGCCGCGTCGCACGCCCTGACGGCCTGTGCGGCGTCCTGATAGGACGGGCGGGCCACGATGGTCGGTCGCGCCGCGTCGATTGTGGAGACGCGCACACGCGGCCACACGGCCTCGACATAGTACCGCTCGTCCAGGGCGAGCGCCGCGTGGACGTAGCGGCTCAGGCTCGCGCCCACGATGGCGCGGTCGATCGGGTTGTCGCCCCCCGCGAAGAGGAGCACGTCGCCGCGTTGTGGTGCGGTGATAGGCGCGGTCTGCTCGGCGCTCATGTTGCCCTCCTCTACTGCGGTATGGGTCCGAGGTCCAGTACCACGGACTCCTGACTGCGCCAATCGGTCGTCACGATCTTGTACCGCCCGTCGTGCTGGTAGCCGACCCACCCCCCAGCGGGCGAGACACCGGCGGGGAACGGCTGCGCGGGCAGCCATGCGTCCCGCTGGTGCCATATTTGTGCCGCGTGGCTGCCCTGCACGTCCATCCGGGCGAACGCGAGGTAGCCGGTCGCGGGGTCGATACCGAGCAGGCAAGGCACCGGATCGGGGTTGCTAAGTCCGGGCGGTCGGCCCTTGGATCGTGCGTCCATCACGCCACCTGCTTCCACGGCGCGAAACCGCCGTCATTGCTCCACTCAGCTTCGTAGTAAGCGTTTTCCTGCGGGTTGAAATACCGCACCTTGCGATAGGTGATGACGCCCTCGCCATCGGGCCAGGTGAAGCTATCCGCCTGCCCGGGCAGCATGTAGCCGTCCGGGTGTGCGGGCGTCACCGCCTGCGCGATCTTCTGCGACTGATCCACGATCCCTCCCTTGACGAGCGCGGCAATCCGCCCCACCCATGCTGTCCACTCCGCCGCCGAGAAACCTGGACAATTGTGCCTGGTCACGTCGTTGATCTGGTAATGGCCGAGGATGTGATCCTGGTCGGGCGCGATCCCGAAACGCTGGCAGAGCCACGCCGTCAGTCGCACCGTCGCGGCGATCTGTGCCGGGGTGAGGCTCCCGCCCTTGCCCGCGCTGGTCTGCCCGGCGTGCTCGATGCTGACCACGCGGAGGTTCGGATTGATCCCCGCCTTGACCCACCCGGCGATCAGGGGATTCGTCATGTCCGGCTGCTGCACGTCGCCGTTTGCCCAGGCCGCGCCGTTCGCCCCCGACTCCGGGTTGACGAGTTCCACGGTCTCCCCGCTTTCGAGGACCACATAGTTGGCGCTGGCGTTGCTGGCCGGGCTGGTCAGCCAGGACACCGCCGATGCCCCGCTCCCGGCGGTGATGTGCCAGACGATCGCCTCCGGCTTGTAGGCTGCGCCGTTGTAGCCCCGATTCGGGCTCGGATGCGCGGTGACGGTCGGTTTCGTTACGGCCATGCTCCCTCCTTGCGCGGCGCTCGCCGCTGGTGTCGTCACGATGCCCTGCCAATGCCGCTCGATGCCGTCGCCGTAGCTGTTCGGCATGGTCGCCTGCTGCTGCCACGGCACACCGTCGCGGACCGCCCACCGCCCGCCGAGCGAGCGCCACGTCGTCGCGTGGCCCTTGGCCGTCGCCGTGGCGCGGACCGCCACGATCCGGTAGTCGCTGTCGCCGCGCGGGTCGCCGCACCAGGCGAGCAGGTGGACGAAGTGGGCGTCGATCCCGCGCGGCCAGTCGGGCCAGCCGCCGCCGCTCGCCCCGTCGTTCGTCGCGCCGAGGCCAGCGACGTTGTGCTGCGCCGCGCCTACCTGCCCGCCGAACGTCCACGCCGCCGTTTCCACCAGCGCCTCGGCGAACGCGGCGTCGGGCGCGATGCCGTAGTGCGCGCCGCGTTCCCAGTAAGCCGCGACGATTGCGGTGGCTTCGGGGAGGGTGAGTGGGGCGATCCCCTTCGCCCTGGCACCGCTCGCGTTCAGGCGGATCAGGTAGGCGAGCCCCTGTGCCTGTACCGATCGTGCGGTACTGTTGAGGATGGCCGTATCGACCAGTGCGCTCATAGCGCCTCTGCTCCTTTCCCGCCACGCAACAATTTGCTGCGCTCCCACACCAAGCGTCCGTAGATCGCGTTGCACTCGTGGAGGCTGTTGCGCCCCGCGAGCGTCGTCATGCTCGGCAGCGCGCGGCAGTTGGCGACGATCGCCTCCGCGCACTGGCGCACGTTTTCCGCGACCTCGGCGGGCGTCGGGTCTGCCGGATAGCCGCTGACATCACCCCAATCCACATGGGCCATCGCTACACCGCCCCCGTCTTGGTCGGCACAGCGGGTGGCACAGCGATCGGCACGGCTTGCACTGGCGCACACACGTCACCGCCCGCGTCGATCAGGCGCTGCAAATCTTCACCGGCCAGCCAGCACTTCCCGCGCTGGCCCCATGATGACCCCCAACTGTTAGCCAGTCGGAACAGCCCCCGTGTCCGGTTGTAGCCGACGATCAGCAGCTCGTGACCCCCCGTGACGTTCCCTGTGCGGCGGATTACCCCATGTACGTCCGGGGTGAACATCCCCTCGTACCAGTCCACGCCGATTAGGCACGTTCCCTGCGTGAGCACGTAGGTCGCGGCTTCGTCGGCGTTGGCCGTCCAGTGGTAGGCCGAGACGTAGCCGAGCGCTTGCAGGAACTTCATCGCCCCGCGATCGTCCGTGCCGTCGTAGGCTTCCCCCGGCGTGCCGTCGTTGACCTGCGCGCCGTGATAGATGTCCTGCGCGGTCGGCCCGCCCTTGTCCGGCACGGGCCAGGAGGTCAGCCACTGCCGCGAGGAGAACCCCACGCACATCGGCGTCCGCCCCTGGTCAAGAATCGGTCCGATCCGCCACATCTTGCTCGTGGGCAGGGCTGGCGCGGGCGCGAGCAGGGCGCGGAGCGGATAGTTGGCGTCTTTCTCATCGGTAGTGGCGATGCGCCCGAGGCCATGTGTCTGGATGCTCATGCTGTTGCTCCTGTTGGTGTCGGCACCGGCTTCGGCCCTGTCCCGTTCCACGCCACAGCCATGCCCGCCGCGATCAGCGCCGCGCCGAGTTCCTGCCCATCGATCGTGCGCCAGACCAGCGCGTCCCATCTGCCGCCAAATTTATCCGGACCAATCGGCGTCGCGGCCTTCTGGCTGGCGATGACGAGCGGCCAGTCGCCCGGACCAGCCGCCGCGACCCAGGCAAGCGCGGCCTGTTGCGCGACCTTCCCTTCCGGTGTGGCGAGTTCGGGCGCGTTGATCCCGAGCACGCGCACCGTCACGCGCACCGATACCTCGAAGCCGAGATCGCACAGTACGGTCAGTGTGTCGCCATCATGTAACGAGGCGAGTCGCGCTCGGTAGACGTAATTATGCGTTGGGATGCTCAAATCGCCCCCCTCTCTATGGTATAATTGGAGTACGATAAAGCCTCAGCGCGGTCTGATACACCGCCCGAGGCATGGCACTCACCGACCTGCAAGGAGGTCAGATCATGCACTCGAACAATACCATACCGCGCCGCAATCGCCCTCGCCCAGCGCCCGAACGGTTCTGGGAGAAAGTCAACAAGACCGCCTCGTGTTGGTTGTGGATAGCAGGGCGTTCGGTGGGATACGGATGCTTTTACCCGCGCCCAGGCTGTCCTACCTATGCCCATCGCTATGCGTACGAACTCCTGGTGGGACCAATCTCGGTGGGTCTCATGGTTCGCCATCGTTGCAATAACCCGCTGTGCGTTCGCCCGGACCATCTGGCACTCGGCACGCATCGAGATAATATGGAGGATATGCGTCTTAGCGGGCGCTCTTTGTGCGGCGACCGTAACCCTGGCCGTTTGCATCCCGAGCGGATGGCTCGCGGCGAGCGTGCGTGGAACACGAAACTCACCGAGGTTGATGTGCGTGCGATTCGGGACGCCCACCGGATGTACAGCATCGGATACCCCGAATTGGGTCGGCAGTATGGCGTCAGCGCGAGCGTTATCGGTAAGATCGTCCGTCGTGAACGGTGGAATCACGTAACGTAAGTGTTGCGGTATGGTTGTCGTCATGCTTCCCTCCCTCCATCCTCATCGCTCAATGTGCCGCGAAAGCCCTTGCCCTGTAGCGCGGTTATCTGCGAGCGGATCGTCATGGCCGGTTCCGCTCGCGTTCGGCGCGGCGGTCGTCCCTGGTGTCCTGGCGGTCCTGCTCGCGCTCGCTGCGTGCGTCCGCGCGATCTTCGGCACTGTGATCGCCGGCGTCGCGAGTGCTACGTTCGCGTTCGAGTCTCTCCACCAGTTCGCGAAGCCTGTCGGTGTTCTCCATTGCCGCTGCTGCTGCCGTAGCCGCGACTTTGTTGGTCGCAGCGATATCCTCCTGTACGCTCATAATCATCTCGTTCAAACTGTTCGCGGCGTACTGTGCCCCGTCGCGCGCTTCGGTTGTCACTTCGGTAATGTGGACCAGTTCGCCCATCGTCTCGGCGTGCCGCATGGCGATCGTATCGCTCTCGCTGCTCTCCATGTAGTCGAGGAGACGCGTGCGGCGCACCCGTGTGAAGAGCGCCACCAGGGTCAGGATGATCTCGATCAGGAGGATGCCGACGGTGACGATGACGAGGGGGGCGGTGACGATGGCGTGCGGACTGGATGGCGGGACAAGCAGCGAGACGATGCCGATCGCGACCGCGATCACTTGCGGCAGCGTCAGCCCCACCTGGATGCCGATGGCCGTCATGACCGCGATTTTCTTCGCCCCGTTCTGCCCCAGCCGGTTGAGGGCGCGGGCGTCGAGCCACACGTCGCGCAGGAGCCAGAGATTGATCGCCAGGGCCACCACCCCGATCAGCGTCCACAGCACTTCGGGCGGGCTGGCCGTCTCGCGCAAGTCAATGTACACGGTCGTATTCCTCCCGCGCCTTGCGGCGCTGCTGTGCCATGATGGTCACGTCCAGTGCGGCCAGTCGCCGCTGCAAGTCGCGCTCGCGCTCGTCGTCGATCGCGAGGTGGTTTGACGGGTCACGGGCGATCCCCATGCGGTCGAAGAGCCAGACGAACCAATGCATCATGGCGTACCGTCCTTCGCGGTATTCCGTTCGAGGAGTCCCACGGCCTTGAACGCGAAATCTTCGTAGCGGGCGAGTTTGGCTTCGAGTGAACGGAAAATGTACCCGGGCACCCACCACCCTTTCAGCACGCCCAGGAGCGCGCAGAGGAGGAAGGTGATCAGCCCCGCCGTCGAACCAGAAACTATGGTATTGAACGCGCTATCCGGCATCGTCAACCATCCTCACTACCGCCAGCCAGCAGCGTTGCACGTCGTCGCTGCTGCCGTCCGCGATCTGGTAGCGCATCGTCAGCCCCTCCTGCCCGCCGTCCACGCTACTGCGCGACCACGGCGCGACCGGCCCCGTCCATCGCCGCGACCGCCTGGCGCACCAGCGCCACCGCCGCCGCCCGATCCGTCGCCCCGCCCTGTTTCAGCCGCAGATAGACGCGCACGAACAACTCCTGCATCGCGTCGGGGTCGCACCCGCCCGCGACCGGGTACACGCTGACCGCGCCGCACCCGGCCTGCGGGCACGGCACCGTCAGCGCGATGCCGTCCCTGAACGTGGCCGCCAGTTGCGCCCAGGTCAGCGCCCCGCCATGCCCGCCCTCGTCGTGCCACACGACCAGCCCGGTCGCGGTGTAGCCCGTCACGCGGATCGCCATCGCCCTACCTCCCCACCCGCCCATCATGTATAGGCCTTTTCTAGAGACATATGTTAGGCAGGATTCCACTCTGCCGTGATCGCCTGCGAGGAGGCGGTGATGTAGCAATCGACCTGGCCCGCCGCCACGCTGGTCGCGTAGACGGTCACACCGCGCGTCTCGGCACCGGGCCGTGATACGGCCGTCGGTTGGCCGCAGTTGTTCGTCGCCCAGGTGCCGACCTTGGTCACGGTCGGTGCCCCGCCCTTCGTCGTCGCGAACGACACCCAGCCGCCGATCGTCTGCCCGGCGGCGGTGGCGACCCCGGTCATGTGCGCGCCCAGCACCTCGTAATACCGCTGGCAGCGCGCCAGATCGACTTGCGGGTCGAGCGGCACATAGGCGGGCGCGAACGTCCCGTAGGCCAGCACGGCGTTGTCGAGATAGCTGATGTCCGTCGCCAGATACTCCACGCCCACCGTGACCGCCGAGGCATTGGCGCTGATCGTCGCCGTGACCGTGTGCGTCTCGAACGCCCCGGTCGTCGTCGTGCTGACGCCGTTGGTGTAGCTGCCGCTGTCGCTGATGTACGGGCGCACGCTGTTCGCCAAACCCTTGCGAATGCGGATGGAGAACGTGACGGTCTTCCCCTGCAAGGCGCGGAAGTTCTCGATTCGCTGGTCGAGGCGCGTGGACGCGGCGTGCGTGTAGGTCGCCGTGAGCGACGTGCTCGATCCGACATCCACCGTCGTGGTGATGTGGTTGAAGATGGCCGACGATGATGTCCCGAGTTGGAGTTGCCAGCGGTCGCTCATGTACGCGAGGTTGAACGAATTGACGCTCGCCCCCCGCTGGTACACCTCGAAGCCCGGATTGACGAGGAGGTTCTGCGGCCCCACCAGCGCGATCAGGGTGTTGATGTTATCGCGCAGGTAGGTATTCATATACGCCGAAGTCCCAAGGTCCCCCGGCTGGATCGTCGGTACGGCAAGCAGCGGCATCGGTCACTCCTTTCAGAAAGTCCAGGCGTTGCCGCCGTCCCAGGTGCTGGTGTCCCAGACGAACGGCTGCGCGGTGGTGAGGCGGCGCGAGAGGGTCCAGCGCGTCTCGTGCGTCATGCTGTCGGTCGCGATGGCGTGCGCGATCGCCTCGATGTGGTAGTCGCCCGCCAGTCCGGTCAGGGCGTTCGTCGCGGTCACGCGGTCGCCGAGGTCGCGCGCCAGCAGCGCCGCGCGCACGGTCGGCTCCTGTGCGGTCAGCGTCAGCCGCCGCGCGGTCGGCACGGCGTCCTTGCGCTGGCTCACCAGCCACTGCGCCAGCGCCAGCGCGTCCGCGTCGCTCGCCAGGTACGGCGTCGTCAGCGCTTCGAAATCCCGCCACGCGCGGTACTGCCCGAACGACGCCGCGTCCCCGTAGGTCTGCGCGGTGCCGCCCGTGCGCGTCACCGTGGCGCGATTGCGGATCGTCGCGAGATCGACGCCCGGCGCGACCGCGCGCATCGTCCCCGCGATCGTGGACTGGCTCGCCAGACGTGCCCCCCGGTTGCGCGCGGCGCGATCCTCGTAGACCGCCGTGCCATCCGGTCCGATGAAGAATGTGCCCCGCTCCGCCGCGAGCAACCCGGCGATCAGGTCGAGCGCCCCCGTGGTGCCGTCCGCCGCGAAGTTCGGGATCGCGTCCCCCGTGGCGAGGCGGCGCGGCTGCGGCTGCGTCCACCCCGCCGCGTCGAGGATCAGGCCGATCGCCGCGCCGGTCGTCGTCGGCCCGGTGTTGGCGATCACGGGCCGCACCCCTTCCAGGATCACGAAGAGGTCCGCCGCCTCGATCGTCGCCTGCTGCGTGCCGTAGTCGGGATCCGAGACGATCCGCGTGATGTAGCCCGCGAAGAGCGCGAACGTCCCCGCCGCCCCGGTGGCGGTCACGCGCAAGGGGCGCAAGGGCAGCAACTTGCCGTACAAGGGGGATGCCGGGTTGTCGGGCGCGTACTTGCCGGTGTGGTCGTGGAGGCGCACGGTGCAGGTGCCGCGCCGCATGGTGGCGAGCGTGTCGTCGCGCCCGCGCTCGATGGTGAGCGCTTGCGGGTCGCCGCCGAGGCTGCTGTAGGCGTAGTTCCCGGTGTCCCCGGCCCACACGTCGCCGCCGTCCCAGGTCGAGCGGTCCCACGCCCACACGCCCGTCTGCGCGCTATCCCAGGCCACCCCGACTTCATAAACCAAACCAGGTACCGGCATGTCAGTACCCCCCGACCTGGGCGAGGCGCGGCTTCAGCAGGCGCGCGAGGGCGTCCGCCGTGGCCGGGTCGTCCGAGAGGATGGTGTTGCCCGTTATCGTCACGTAGACATTGGTCGTGCCCCCGCCGCCCCCGCCCCCGCCATTCGCCGCCGCGAGGGGGACCGGGGAACCGAGGGCCGGTCCCGCGCCGAACCCGCCGAGTCCCGCGCCCGCGTTGGTGAAGCCCGCGAACGCCTGCCCCAGCGTGGCGGCGAAGATGTCGGCGTCGGAGCGGAGTTGCTGCGCCTGCGTGACCAGGGTCGCGCTGCGCGTCAGCACCCCGCCCATCAGGTCCACCAGCGGCTGTAACCAGGCGGTCGTCACCGGCCCGTCCAGTTTGCCGAGCGCGGTGAAGAGATCGAGCCCGCTTTTCAGCGCCGCGAAGACCCCGCTCGCCGCCGTGCCGAACGCGGTCGCGGCGGCGAGCGTGTCCCCTCCGACCAGCCCCGCCGCCGCCGCGACCTGGCCCACCGCGTAGCGGATGGTGTTGACCAGATCGTCGATCGCGGCGGGTACGGGCAGCACCAGGGTCGCCATGTCCTTGAATGCGGTGACCCCGGCCCCGACCGCGCCCAGCGCCTTGCCCGCCGCGTCGGCGAACGCCGCCGTCGCCTTCGTGCCGTCCGCGTCGAGGATCGTCGCCATCTCACCGAAGCGTGCGACGGTGTAGCGCACCGTGGCGAGGAAGGCGTCTATCGTCGCCTGCGTGGGGCCGACGAACGTGGCGAGGGAGGCGAAGCCCGTCACGCCCGCGCCGAGGATGCCCACGGCCTTCGAGGCGGCGTCCGCGAAGTCCCCCGAGAGTTTCAGCCCGTCGCTCGTGAACTGTGTACTCGCCGCCCCGATGCCGCGCACCAGGGTCGTTACCGTGGCGACGAACGCCCCGATCGCCGCGTCGCCCACCCCCTTGTAGGTCGCCAGCTTCGTGAAACCGTCCACGCCGTTGCTCAGTATCCCGACGCCCTTAGAAGCGGCGTCCGCGAACTGCCCCGCCAGAGTCAGCCCCTCGGTGGTGAACTGCGCCGCTGCCTGCCCGATGGCCGCGACGAGGGTCCGCACCGTCTCCACGAACGGGGCGATCAGCGTATCGGCGATGCCCTTGTAGGTGGCGAGTTTGGTGAAGCCGTCCACGCCGTTGCCGAGGATGCCGACGACCTTGCCGGCCGCGTCGGCGAACTGCCCGGCGCTCGTGGCCGCGTTGCTGCCCACCATCTCGGCGATCGCCGCGAAATCGGCCACGACGATGCGGATCGTCTTGCCGAAGTCGTAGATCGTCGCGGGGAGGGGCGCGACATAGGTCGCGAGTTTGGTGAAGGCATCCACGCCCTTGCCGACCGTCTCGGCGACCTTGCCCGCCCCTTCCGCGAAACCCGCCGCACGGGCGAGCATGTCGGCGGTCACCGTATCCGCGATGGTCGCGAAGTCCTGCACGATCAGATAGAGCGCCTTGCCGAAGGCGTAGATCGCGGCGTTGGCCGGGAGCGCGACCGTCGCGAGCTTCCCGAGCGCGTCCGCGCCCTTGCCGACCGCTTCGGCGACCGTGCCGGCCCCGCCCGCGAAGTCGGTCGCGCGCGTCAGCATCTCCGCGCCGACCTGCTCCGCGATCACGGCGAAATCGTTCACCGCCGCCCGGATCAGACGATCGAGGGCGTAGACCGCCGTGGTCGCGGGCAGTGCCACCGTCGCCAGCTTGCCGAGCGCATCCACGCCGCTGCCGACGAGCGCGACGACCTTGCTGGCCCCCTCGGCGTACTTGCTGGCCGCGTCGAGCGCGGTCGTGGTCAGGCTCGCCGCCGCCCCTGACAGCGCCGTGACGAGCTGTCCGGTGAAGGCGACAAACGCACCCACCTGGCCGCCCGAAGGGAGCGCCGAGAGGCTGAGGCCACCGAGCGCCTTCATCGCGCCGAGCGTGGCCGTCACCGCGTCCGCGATCCCCTTCGCCACGTCGGCGGCCTTCTTCGCCGCGTCCTGCGCGGTGGCATCCATGCCGGACACCAGTCCCGCCACGACATGACCGCCGATAGTCGCCATCACCTGCGACGGCGACTTGATCTGCAACGTCTCGCGGACGCCCTGCGCCAGGCTGTCGCCGAGGTTCGCGCCCGCCCGCGTCATATCCTTGCCGAGGCTGTTGCCCGGTAGCGCGGCGTTGGCAAGCGCGGCGTTCCCCGCCGCGATCGAGGTCGCCGCGTTCAGCATGGCCTCTTTGTACATGCGCGCTTCGGTCTCGAACTGCGCGGCATTGCCATGCGCCTCGATCATCATGGCGAGCGCCACGTCGAGGTCGCCGTTGAACTCGACCATGATCTTCGTCATCGCCCCCTTGAACGGCGCTTCGGTGAGGCTCTTGAAGGTGCCGATCGCGGTCTGCAACGATTTGGCGGTCCCCTCGACCGCCCTGCCGAAATCCTGGGCCTTGGCGAGCGCGTCGTGCCCCATCGCGTCGGCCATGTCGCGGAAACGCCCGACGATGTAGGAGACCGCCGCGACCAGTTCATCGATCGCGCCCGCCGAGGGGATCACCATGTCCTTGAACGATTTGAAGGCGTCGAGGCCGGTCTTGATCGTGTCAACCGCCAGTTTGGCGCTGGTGCCGAACGCGCCCGCCGCCGCGACTCCCTCGGTGCCGATCCGCTGCGCGGCTTCCGCGAAACGGGCGACGATCTGCCCGACCGCCACGGCGAAGGCGTCGATCGCGGCGGGGGCGGGCGCGACGAACGCCGCCAGGGCGGTCAGCCCGTCCACCCCGACCTTGATCACGGCGAGCACCTTGCCCGCCCCGTCGCTCCACGTCGCCGCCGCCGCGACCGCCTTGGCGTCCATCGCCGTCGCCGTGTCGGCGATGCTCTGGACCAGGAACTCGGTGGCGAATTTGAACGCCCCGATCGCCGTCTGACTTGGTGCGACGAACGTGGCGAGCGCCGCGAAACCATCCACGCCCGCTTTGAGGATGCCGAGCGCCTTGCCCGCCCCGGTCGCCCAGACGCCCGCATTGGCCGCGAACGTGCCATCCATCACCGCCGCACTATCGCCCAGGCTCTGCACGAGGAATTCCGTGGCGAATTTGAACGCCCCGATATTGGCCTGCGAGGGCGCGACGAAATCGATCAGCGCCCGCAAGCCGTCCGCGCCCGCCTTGACGATGGCGAGGCTCTTCCCGGCCCCCCCCGCCCAGACCCCGGCATTCGCCACGAAATCGGCGTCCATGACCGCCGCGCTGTCGCCGAGGCTGGTGACGAGGCTTTCCGTGGCGGACTTGAACGCCGCGATATTGGCCTGGGCCGGGGCGACGAACGTCACCAGCCCCGCGAGCGCGTCGAGTCCGGTCTTGACCACGCCGAGCAGCTTGCCGCTCGTGTCGGCCCAGCGCGCGGCGACCTTGGCCGACTCCTCGCTGTACATGGTCGTCGCGGCGGTCAGGTCCGCGAGCAGCGGCGTCAGCGCGGCCATGAAGCCGCCCCGTTGCGCGTCCGTGGGGGCCATCGTGGCGGGTTTGAACGCCGCCAGTCCGGTGATCGCCTCCATGCCGCTCTTGATCGTGGTGGCGAGCGAGCCCATGATCTCGGCGGTGCGCTTCGCCCCCGCCGCCACCGTGTCGCTGATGCCCCCGCCGAGTCGGTTCACCTCGGCGAGCGCGCCGGTCACGCCCTCGGCGAAGTTGCTGAACACCCACTGCCAATTCGGGAGGGTCTTAAAAGGCCCCTCCTTTGCCGGGGACGACGGCATATTGGCGCGCAGCGTGGCGATATTGGCCAGAGCGCCGGAAACGTCCACGTGCGCTGTGACCGTGAACGACTTCGGGACCAGCGCGATGGCGGTGGAGACGCCCGCGATCTGCCCCGCCGACTGCGCGGTATTGACCGTCGATGACGTGGTGGTGGTGGCACTGGGCACCGCGAGCGCGGCGGCGGTGACGGCACCGATCGACACCGCCGACCCCAACGCCCCCGGTGCGGTCACGCTTGTGGTGGCTGACTGAGGGACCGCGAGCGCGGCGGCGGCATGTGCGCCGATCTCCTGCGCCGAACCGAGCGCGCCCGGCGCGCTGACGGTGGTGGTCGCGGTTGGCGGCACCGTCGTGGCCGCCGTGGCGACTGCCGCGATGTCCGTGCCCGCCGTCGCCGCACCCGGCGCGCTCACGTTGGTCGTGACCGCCGTGGGTATCGCGGTCAGCGATGCAGCGGCCTCCGTCGCCGCACTTTTCGTCTGTTCGAGCGCTTGCATCTGCAAGACGCCCGCCTGTGCGGTGGCGACGGTCTGGGTGGCATTCTCGCCCTGAACCGCGTTCAGATAGCCGATCAGCGGCGCGAGTTCGGCGTAACGCGCCGCCTGTTCGGCGGTGACATTCGACCCATTCTGCGTGGCGACGTTGAGCTTGTCCCATTCGCCTTGCAGGATGCTGAGATAGCCCGCCGTGTGGCTGTGCTCCTGATTGAGCCCCTGCAACGCGGTATCGTAGTTGTCCAGCATCGCTTGCGCAGTGGCGACGCTGGATGCGAACGCGCCCGCCGCGAGCCCGGTCCCGCCGAACGCGGCGGTCGTACCGGCGAGACTGCCGATGGCGCTATCCCCGGCGATCGCCACCGCACCGAGACTGACCGCGGCGGCATTGAGTCCCGCACCCATCGCCGTGCTGTTGGTGGCGATATCACCCATCGCGACCGCCGCGCCCGCCAGCCCCGCACCCACGCCGATGCTATTGGCCTGCACCGCGCCGAGATTGGCGGCGGCGCTCGCCAGTCCGCCGCCCATCGCCGTGCTGTTCGTGGCGACATCGCCCATCGCGGTCGCGGCGGTCCCGAGGCCCGCGCCCACCGGCGGGAGGGTCGCGGCGAGACTGTTGGCGGCGGAAGAGAGGCCCACGAGGGTGTTGTTGAAACCCGCGCCCTGATTGCCCGCGTTGCCGAGTTCATACCCCGACGCTTGCATCGCGGACGAGAAGGCGGGCATGACGCCCGTGGTCCCCGTGACCCCCGTGGAGAGGCGCAGCAGCCCGCCGAGTTGGGCGTCGTAGGCGTCGCCGCTTGCGCGCAAGGACGCCACGTAGGTGTCCCACTCCTGGTTCGCCGTCTGCGTGCCGCGCGTCCACTCGTCCTGCACGGCGACGAAGGACTTGAACGGGCCGATCACGTCGAGGTAGGCGCTGCCGCTGTTGGCGAGCGCCACCTGCTTCAGCGCCTCCTGCTCGGTGGCGTAGCGAGTCGAGGAGGCTACATCCTGGTTTGCCTTGCCGTACTCGCCCACGGCTTTCATGCCGAGGTAGGCGAGGGCGGCGGTCCCGGCGATCACCACGCCCGCGTCGAGCGCCGCCACGCCGACCACCTTCAGCGCGGTCGAGGTGCCGCCCGCGCTCCCCGCCAGGAGCTTGTTCGCCGCCGTCAGGCTCGTCTTCGCCGCCTCCTTCGCGGCGAAGGATTTGATCACATCCTCGACCACGCTCTTGACCGTGCCGAGTTCGTCGCGGAACTTGACCGCCGACGCCGCCACCAGCCCGAAGGAGATGACCTGCTCTTTGCCCGCCTGATCGAGGCCGTTGAACCACGTCACCGCCTCGCGCAGCGGCGGGCCGAGGACGTTCGCCACATCCTGACCGAGCGTGACCACCGCGCGACCCACATCGAGCGCGGCGGTCGCCCACTGTTTGGCGGAGTCCTGAAATGCGGGGTCCTTCACCTTGGCGAAGAATGCGGTCAGCGCCGTGCTGGCCGAGGTGGCGAACGAGTCGAACGCCGCCTGCGCCCGTGGGGAATCCATCACACCCTGGATGAATTTGGCCATCTCGTCGGTCGCGGTACGGATGATCGGCGTCAGCTTGCCGCCGAACTGGATCGCGCCCGTTTCGAGGACCGCGCCGAGCTGGCTCAGGCTGCCTTTGAGGTTGTCGTTGATCGTCGCCCCGGTGATCGCCGCGTTGCCCGCGTCATTGACTTTGGCGGTCCAGTCGCGGATCGCCGACCCACCACCCTCAAATAACCCGATCCCAACCCTGATAGCGTCATTGCCAAATATCGTTTTGAGCGCCATATCTCTTTGCGCGTCGGACAAGCCGGACAGCCGATCTTTGAGCACGTCCGCGATGTCCGCCATCGGGAGCATGTGCCCCTCGGAGTCGCGCACGTTGATGCCGAGATCGGCCATCGTCTTGGCGGCCACGTCGGTCGGCGCTTGCAGGGCGAGTAGTGCGGTTTTGAGGGACGTACCGGCGTCGGACCCTTCCATCCCGCGCTGGGCGAAAAAGGCGAGCGTGCCGGTCAGCGTCTCGATGTCGAGGCCCGCGTTCTTGGCGACTGCGGCGCTCTGATTGAACGCCTGGCCGAGTTGTCCCACGTCCGTCGCGCTCTTGTTGGCACCGGCGCTCAGGAGGTCGGCGACGTGCGCCACATCCGTCCCCGCGAGGCCGAAGATATTCATGGACTTGGTGGCGAGGCCCGCCGCGTCGGCCACGCTGATGCTGCCCGCCGAGGCGAGTAAGAGCGCGCCCTTGGTCGCGCCGCCGAGTTGATCGGAGACGGAGACGCCGCCCTTGGCTAATTCCTCCATCGCGGTCGCGGCGTCTTTCGCGCCGATCCCGGCGAGATCGGTATCCGCGCCCAACTGGATCGCCGCCGCGCCGAGTGCGGCCATTTCCGATGAACTGGCGTTCGCCGCCGCCTTGACGCGGGACATCCCCGCCTCGAAATCGCTGGCCTTGGCGATCGCCGCACCGAGTCCCGCCACGACCGCGCCGCCCGCCACCACGCCGAATGCGGCGAACTGCGTGGCGACGCTCCCCACCGCCCCGCCGAGCTTCCCGGCATTGGACGCGAACGAGGACACACCGCTGTCGGCCTGCTTCAATCCAGAAGCGACCTTATCAGCGCCGTCCAACGATATTTTTACGCGGAGATCGGCAACGTCGGGCATCGCGCATCCACAAAAAAGAGACACCGAACCACCCCCCGAAGGGGATGCCCGGCATCTCTGTGGATGCGCTCAAAGCACGTAGCTATGGTAGAGTACGCCACGGTTGTCGTCAAGTGGCAGAAGGAGGGGTGAAGTGGCGCGAAGTAATCGGCGGCGATGGTTACTCTTTGGTTGTGGCGGAGTGGTCGCGCTCTTGATCACTTGTACCACGATCCTCGCAGTGATCGGTGCTCGCAGCGGCGGAAAAGCCACTCCGACAACTGGCGGCACTACGATCGCAGGAATAGCAGCAACTGTAGTGGTATCAACCGCAACGAGTACCGCCACGATTCAATCGACGAGCACATCGACCATCACAGCCGCTATCGCGCTACCTAACACGCCGACAACAGCACCGCCACCGGCGACAAGCACGTCGGTGCCGCCAACCTCGACAGCGAGCGCAACGATACCGCCCCCTACCAAGACAGCGATCCCCGCGACCGCGACAGCTACCACACCCCCAGCACCAACCATTGTCATGAGTCAGCTTGTCTCTGTGATTGATGGAGCGACCATCACCGTACGACTTCCCGACAATACTAACGCCTCCGTATTGCTGATCGGCGTCGATGCCCCTGTAGCTACTGAATGTTACGGTGCGGAGTCCGCCGCTCGAACCACTGCACTCTTACAAGGCCGGACGGTAGAACTAGAAGCGGACACCCTCGATAAAGACCAAGGCGGGCGATTATTGCGCTATGTGTGGGTCTGGGGTGAGGATGGCGTCCGCCGACAAGTCAACCTTGAAATGGCCAAGGGTGGATTGGCCGCCGTGTATAGTTCTGCCCCTAACGTGCGCTATCAGGCGGACATGACGGCGGCACAAAAGTCCGCGCAGTCGCAGAAACTCGGGCTATGGGCCGCGTGCGGAAAGGCACATGCGCCAATTCCGCCGACTCCGACTCCCCTAGGGCGCTGCTCCAACGCCGACGCGCAACGTCTCCTCAACGCTATTCAGCCGAAAGCGCAGGAATGGGACGACGCGAACCAACTTGCGAGCAGCACGCCGCGCGTCGCGCTCGCCTCGCAAATCCAAAATCTCCAGCGTATACGCAGGGAGACCGCCGCGCTATCCGTGCCGACATGTGGTGGGTTCGCGAAAACGTTGCTGGTGTCGTACATGGACGCCGCACTCAACGGGTATATCGATTTCCTGGCACAGGGGTCGCAGTCCAGCACCTACTTCGCGCAAGCCAAGACCCTGCTTGAAGCATTCAACGTTGAGATCAAGAAGGTTACAGTCGGCCCATAGTTAGAAAAGCGAAGACGCCCCCGGCACCGCTCTGGTGCCGGGGGCGCTGCTTCGTTGTGGGAGATGGCGCGCTAGGCACCAACAACTCCCCGCCTTAGCGACAGGGCGGGGAGTATAGCAGTTAGCAGCGGGGGCGCTCCATCGATCGGGTATACTGCGTGGGCTCTCCCCCGACGGTCCTGGGCCACTGCTGGATCGCTCGCGCATGAGGTACACTGTGAGTGAGATGCAGCCGCCCGAGGGGCGCGGACCCGAGGCGGAACCGCCCCTGCGCGTCGAACTGGCCGACATGGCCCGTGCGCGTATCCGCTTCGTCGCCTCGGTCGCGCTCGACGTGGCGATGCTGGCGGTGATCGTCCCGATCCTGGCCGCGTTCGAGTGGTTCCGGGCGCACTTCCAACTCCACGGTCTGAACGAGTGGTTTGTGGTGGCGACGGAAGTGCTGACGACGGGCGGGACGTTCGCTACGATCGCGTTCTATGTCTCCCTCGATGTCCGCGTCGCCTATCGACGGTTCAAATCCGTCGGGCAAGGAGATCGCCGTGATTGACCGGCAAGCACACAATCGAGCGCACGACCCGCAATTGTTGCCCCTCGAACACGCGCCGCGCATGGCGTTCGTCATCTACGCCGCGCGGATCGCCTTCCTCCTGAGCGTCCTATTCCTGATCGTGTGGGGGATGGTCATCGTGTACTTGGGGGTTTCCGCTATCAGCGAGGGGCGATGGTGGAGCGCGGCGGCGGCGGCACTCGGCGCCCTGCTCGCCTATCTCGCCGGTCGCCTGACCGGAGGCCCGCTCAACCCGCCGCGCCTCTGGACGCGCCTGGTGAACGCCGCCTGGGATCGTCCGAACTCGCCCGCCGCGCCGCACCGTCGCACCGGTTGATTCGTCTCGATGCCGCGCATAGCAGAATGCCCCCGCCTCACGGAGAGGCGGGGGCATTCTGTTGTGTAGGAGACGGGGCAGCCTACGCCGCGCGCTGCACCGCCCGCTCCCGCCACGACGCGACCCGCGTCAATACCGTCTCCCTCGACACCGCGACCGGCGCGATCTTCTGCGACTGCAAGGGCGCGGATTGCGGGCGGTCCTGTTGGCACGAAGATCATATCCTCGCGGCGTGGGAGGCGACCCCGGCGATGCTGGCGGTGCGCTGGCTGTCGGCCCGCCAACTCTACCGGGCCGGGCGAAAGGCGCGGCGGTCGGCGCGGCCACCTCGCACATGCACGACAACGAAGCCTTCACCCCCAAGGCGATCATCGACACCTGGATGCCCGTCGATGATCGCCACGTCCACTGAGCGCACACCACGGCGGCACACAACGAAGGGGGCGGGCTAATTAGCCCGCCCCCGCTGCGTCCTCCTCGACCGGCGCGATGACCACCGCGCACCACTTGCCATCGGCCTTGCGGTGCGCCACCTTGACGACCGGATGGCAGCCATCGGGGTGGGCCAACGGCTTGCGCTCGGCTTCGGGCGGTATCGGTTGCCCACAGCGCGGGCAGATCATGGTCCGCATTGTGGCACCTCCTACCGCTGCCGATGCAGCTTGTCCCGATCCTGCTGCGCCAATGACTCGGCATTTTCCAGCGCGACCGCCTGCGCGGCCCACCAGCGTCCATCATCCCGCTCGATGAGCGCCCAGACCGGCACACCGAGATACTTGGCGGCGCGGACCCACGGGTACGTCTCGGGGACCGCGCCCATCGCCCCCTGCGTCGCTAAATAGCGCCGGAGGTCACGTTCGGCAGCGTAGGGTTTCGCAGGTCGTTGAGGACCGCGTAGAAGAGCGCCAGTTGCAGATCGGTCGGCAACTGTTCCAGCGTGTCCAGGTCGATCGGGGCAGGCTTGCCGCCGCTGGTAATGTTCCAGTCGAGCGCCACGCGCAGCACGAGCGCCTTCATGGTGTCCTGCGTCCAGTCCTCGCCGCCCTTGACTTCCTTCTCGATGCGCTCCGAGTAGGGGCGATACGCGATCTCGATCTTGGTGCCGTGCCAGTCGAACTCGACCGGCACGCGCATACTGATAATCTGCGCCAGGTCCGCCATGTCCGTCCCTCTCCGTCTCCGCTATCCGCTGCGGCGGGCAGCGCCGTGCCGCCCGCCGCGCGTCGCTTACAGTGTCGCCAATGAGTTGATCAGCGTCGTTTGCAGCGCCTTGCCCCAGCCGCCGTCGTGGACGATGGTGAAGGGGATGTCGACTGCGTACGTTCCCCCCGCGTCGTCGAATTTGTTCCAGGCGTCGAACTTGATCGCGAGATCGAACTTGGCCGAGTAGGTCGCCGGGCCCGCGCCGATGGCCTGCGTGGAGAGCACCTCGATCCGCAGGAAGCGCGTCGCGCCCGCCCGCAGGACCGCGAGCAGACCCATCCCCGCCGCGTCGGCCTCGACCATCAGGTGTCCCTTGGCCTTCGGCTCGGTCTCGACGCGCGCGGCGTAGCCAGTCACGGCGCTGTTGAGCGTCCACAGCGGCCCGTACTTGTCGCTGAGGCTGAACCCGACCTTCAAGGCGCGCAGGAACTTGGTGGTGCCCAGCGCGGCGCTGGTGGGGTCGAGGTAGACGTTGACCTGCGCGGGGAGCATCGGCACCAGCGGGATCGCGGACGGCGCGGCGGTGAGGGTCGCGCCGTCCGTGAAGCCGGTGCCAACCATCTTGCCCTTGAGGTCGATCGCGTCGCGCGTGAACTCCATGTCGAGCGTCGAGACGACGCCGCCCGTGAAGCGGTGGGCGCGCACCACCGACCCCTGCTCCACGGTGAACGACACGGCGGCGTCCTGGGCGGTGCTGTTGGGCGTGAAGACGTGCTGCTGCCCGGTTACGCCGCTCACGGTGTCCACGGACGCCCCGAGCAAGCTGGAGAGCGGGTACTGGATCTCGTCGAACACCGCCTGACCGGACAGGTCGGCCTCGACCCACTCCTTGCCGGGGATGATCAGCGTGCGGTATTTGTTGCCCATCGGGCGGAAGTCGGCGGTCTGGGCGTTGAGGTGCGGCGCGATCGACAACGCCTGCAAGAGTTTGTTGCATGGAACCGCCGTGGATTCCACCGACTCGACGCCGATCTGCACGACCTGGGAAATTGTGCTGCGCTCTGGCATGACTCGATGCTCCTTTGCTTACAAAGGGCACCCGCCACACGAGGGAGCAAGCTCCGGGCACTGGCCACACTGATTTGTGGGTGTCGTCAGCAGGTGATCGTGACCCGCTGATTGCAGTAGCGACACGTCATCACGAGCGTGCCCGCCAGGTCTTCTGCGAGCTTCTTGCGGCACTTCGGGTTCGGGCAGCGCACGCCATCCCGGCCAGCCGTCCCGACAACACGAAGCCCCGCCCGCTCCCCGGTATCCGGGGCACGCGGCAGGGCAGGGTTGGCAGACTGGTCGCGCATGGCGCACGCTCCTTCGCTTGTGGTCATCCCGGCCCCCGTCAGCCCCTTCGTGTCGCACTGACACAACCGGGCGGGTTGCCCCTCAACGATCCTCAGACTTGACTCGCTAGAAATCTGTACTCGCCGCCCAACTGTTGGAATACCACCCCGTTCTCATTCGTCGGGAGGTCGAATGGGCGCTCGCGCACACATTCCCAGATGACACCATTGGTCACCGTGCCAGCAGCGGAGTGGAGCAACTGATCGATACGATTGGCGATCGGCTCGACCGGGCCGGTGCTGCTGCCCTTGCAGACCGCCTTGATGATGAAGAGCGGCGCGGCCCAGATGCGGGCCGTCCCGACGCCCAGGAGGTCGTTCCCGGCGCTGAGCATCTGGAAGGCGACGAACGGGTACTGCGCCGCCGCCGGGGCGACCCCGTGATAGGCGCGATTCCCGATCAGCCCCGCGAGGGTCGGATCGGTGGTGAGCGTGGTGTAGATGAAGGCCCGCACCCGCGCCGTCTCACTCATCAGATTTTGCTCACCAGCGCGGCGACCGCCGCCTCGAAGCCGGGTCGCGCGGCGTCGGCTGCGGGGTGCATGAACGGATGGGCGGGCATCTTGTGCGTGCCGTATTCCTGATAGATGCCGTACTCAGCACCCACCGACACCTCGCCGCTTGCGTCGCCGGTTATGTGCCCCTGGATGCTGTTCCTCATGGCCCCGGTGTCCACCGCCGCGCGTGATTTCGCGCCCGATTCCACGTCGCTAACGGTCTTGCCGATGACCGCGCGCACCGCACCGGGCAACTGCGCCGCGATGGACGGTAGTCGATTGCTAAGGATGGAGACGCTGATCATGCCTGCCATCGCTGTCTACCCCTTGTCTGTGTCGGCGCCTTTCGGCTTGCCTGCGGCCTTCTCGGCGTGCTTGGCGGGCGGTTCGAAGGGGCTACCATCCTCGTGACGGAGTACCTTGAAGCCCTGCTCCTCGTAGGTCTTGCGGAAATCCGCCGCGCTCACCGCGAACGTCCTGCCGTCCTTGTGCTCGATCACCAGTAACGAGGCCATCGCCAATCCTCCTAGAATATTTCGCGGCATACGGCGCGCGTGTCGATCGCCAGGAAACCGTCGCGATCGATGCCCACCACCTCGAACGTGCGCGCACCGTTGATCACGAGGCGATCGCTGGCGGTGACGATGCTCGCGGCGGATAGCGTGACGTAATAGTTGGTGTCCGACACCAGCCTGCCACCCTCGGCCGCCTCGCGCGGCAGGCGCGGGATCGCCGTCAGGTCGCAGCCCCCGGACTCCACTGTCGCCTCGGTCGTGGTCGTGCCGCCCGCGCCGTCGCTCACGGCGGTCGCCCGGACCACCGCGTAGGTGTCGTGGTAGAGCAGTCTCGCTTCGAGCGCGCGGAACGCCGCGATCTCGGCGCTCGACATGATGCCCATCAGTGCAGCCTCCCCGACCCGCGACCGGCCAATCTGACCGAACCGAACCCGCCGCCCGGACCGCCGAACGCCGCCGCCTGCTCCATGCACATCTTGTATTGCTGGTCGCGCGCGAACGTCTTGCCGGTGCCGAGTCCGACCGCGTACTGATCGACCACCTTGCCCGCTTTCCAGCGCCAGCCCTCCGCCGCCGCGCGGTTGAGCGCGAAGGTCGGCGTCCACAGGTAGCGCCCACTCTCGCGCCATGTCACCGAGCCGTTGACCACCTCACCGCCCACGGCGATCGGCCAGGTCGGCTCGGTCGTGCCGCTCGTTCCCGCCACGCGCACGGTGTAGAGATGCCCGTTGGAGATGGTCGGGACGCGCGCCATCGGGGCCGGGTAGATCAGGTCATCGACGTGGCGCGTGTACACCGCCGCCGCCGGGTAGACGGTCAGCGGTGCCCACACGTCGTAGGGCTCGTAGCCGTTGAGGTCGGTCGTGCGGGCCAGCAGCATCAAGTCATCGATCTCCGCGCTCGTGAGCGTCGGCGCGGCATCCCAACGCACCATCCGTTCGAGCCTCGCCCGCGCGACCGCGATGTCCACCGTGCCCCCGTGCCTAGCTGCGTGTGAAGACGATGGACACTAGGCCACCCGGATCGGCGACGCCCGCCCCGTTGTGGGTGGACAGCCACTCGATGATGTCGCCCTCGGCCACGGCGACGTTCGCCGGGGTGCCCGAGAGGGCGAGCGCCCGCTCGTCGAACGCCACGAGGTTGACGCCCGCCGCCAGTGCCAGCGAGGCGGCGACGGTGGTGCCGCTCCCGGCCTGACCCTTGTTCTGCACGCTGAGCGTGCGAGTATCCGTCACCGCCCCGGTCACGGCGACCGGGGCGGTATAGGTGACACCGGCGATCGTCCCGGCGAACGGGGCACGCCCGATCACCACCACGCCATCCACCGCCTGAGCGACAGTCGGGGCCTCCTGGGTCAGGGTCTGCGTCAGCGGGGCCGCGCTCATGGTCGATCTCGCCCTTTCTGGTGCCGGTCATGCCGTCGGGTACGGCGTCAGTCGCGCTTGATACCGCTGAACCGGGTGCTCCCGGACTCGACGGCGGCTGCCGGGTCGGTTTCGGGTGTCGGCTCCCCACTAACTACACCCTGGACGGTATACGCAGAATTGGGCGTGGGATCAGTTTTGTCGCCCCGATAGCCCTGATCCTGCTCGTGATCGACCTGAGCCTGCACGGCGGCGTCTGCCGCATCGGACTGCTTGGTCTGCTTCGCCACAGACTCGACCTTGGGCTGTTCGTCCTGATTCTCGGCCATAGGTGTAACCTCCGCGTTCCGTTAACCCACCAGAGGTGGGGTACTCAATAGCGTAAAACTGCCGCTGGAAATCGGTTGGCTTCGATCTGCTGGTCGTACGAGATCACGTTCGAGACCTGCCAGCCGGCGCGGAAGACGACCCGCATGGCGACCATATCTTGCTGCGCCAGGTTATAGACAATGGCCCCGGTGTTATCCTGGATGACCGCCTGATCGAGCAGCTTGTAGGTGATGTCCTGGCGCACGCCGACGATGAACTGCTCGCGCTCCATCGCCATCAACCGGACATTCGTGCCCGCCACGCCGCCAGTCGGGAACAGCCCGCGCATCGGATAGGCGATCGGGGAGCCATCGACCATGTTCAGGTCGGGCGCGAGGCGGTTCTCGTCCAGGCGCTCGCCCTGCGTGCTACGCGCGGCGCGGAATCGACCCTTTGCGCTCATCGCGGCCACGTAGCCGGTCGGTTCGTAGCCATCGGACTCCAAGAGCGCGATGGCGGCGTCCAGGTCGCCGAAGAATGCGCCCGCCGCCGCGAGGCTGGCCTCGGTGAAGCTGTTCCCCGCCGCCGCCGCCGCCGCGTTGATGCCGACCGGGTAGGATGCCGGGGCGTTGGTGCCGAAGAAGACCGCCGCGTCGAACGTGCGCCCGATCGCCTCCGCAAGGAGCGGCTGGATCTCGCCCCACACGTCGAATGCGGTGTCGTTGATGACCGCCTCCGGGATCGGGACGATCGCCGCGATCTCCTCGATATTGAGGTAGCGATTGGTCCAGTTCACTTCCGTGGTCTGCTTGAGCCCCGTGTCGCCCGTGACGAAGTAGGCGGTCGGGAGGGCGGACACGATCGGGATGCGGACCTGGGCGCGCGAGACGGGGATGCGACGAAACATGGTCAGCGCGGCGGATTGCTGCACGACGCGACTGATCACCCCGGCCGCCACTTCCTCGGGGATCAGTGCCTGCTCGTCGGTACGGGAGATCACATTGTTGAAAGCCATCGTGGATTACCCTCTTTCGGTGGGGCGCGACGAGCCACGACGGATCGCGCGCCGGATCAGATTTGCCCGCGCCCGGCCATCGCCCGGATGCGGTCGTTCATGGATGCCGCGATCGTCTCCCGTCCGCCCTCGCCCGCGTCGGCGCTCCCGGTGCGGCGGCTCTTGGCGACGAAGAGATCGGGCTCGGCCTTCTGGAGCTTGACGAGCAGCGCCTTGACGTTGCGGGGCTGGTCGCCGTCCCAGTCGTCGTCGCCCAGGTCCAGCAGGCGAATCAGGCGGGCGGGCGAGACGCGCGGCGCATGGGCGAAATCGGCGGCATTCACCGTCTCCTCGATCGCGTCGCGCAGTGAATAGGACCGCTCGCGCTGCTGCGCCTGGGTCAACTGGCCCTCGATCTCCGCGATCCGCGCGTCACGCCGCTCGATCTCGGAGCGTTCGGCGTCCTGGCGCTCCTTCTCGGTGCGCTCGCGCTCGGACTTGAACGTGCGGAGCGGTTTGACCTCTTTTTCCAGATCGCGCGCGCGCTGGCGCTCCTTGTCGAGCGCCGCTTTGAGCTTGGTCACATCGTTGCCGTCGTCGCCTCCCGCGTCGGCGGTACGCTGCGACTGGTCGCCCTGCTGCTGCTCGTCGCCCTGTTCGTCCTGCTGCTGGTCAGGCATCACGCCCCCCTTGCGACGGCATCGCGCCGTGTCATCCCGCGTCGGGCAACAGAAAAAGCGCCCCGCTGTCGCGCGGCACGCTCGGTGCTGCGGACAATCGGGGCGCTACGTCGCTGCGACGCGGTGCCTATTTCGATACTGCTGTTAGTTTAGGGCTAAACCTTCCGCTATGTCAAGCGGCGTCCATCTGCGCGATCTGTGGCGGCGTGGTCGGGCACCGGGGCTATGGGTAACACATACTGCCTGGCCCGTGCCACGCTCGCCACAGATCGCGCAACAGACGCTTCGCTAAGTGTCGCCGCGCGCGGTTGTCTACATGGACGTTCGGCGCGTCGGGCAGCTTCTCCCGCTGACGCTCCTTCTCCGCCAGATAGTAGGTGCGGTACTCGCCGTCGCGGTTATTCATCATCAGGAATGTGGCGATCACGTACATCGTGGATCGCCGCGACGGGCTGTAGCCGTGCAACGCGGCTTCCTCGGGATCGGTGCGCTTGCCTTGGCGCTCGCCGTTGATCAGCGCCAGCCCCATGCGCTTCCAGACTTTCGCCGGGTTGGCATAGTTGCTCAGGTCGCCGCACTCGCCGACGATCTGGGCGAGGCCGAGCGGGCCGATGCCGCGCACGCCCTCGACCCACGGCCAAACGGGTAACTCGCGCGCGAGGAGTTCCATACGCTTCTCTAACGGCTTGCGACTGGCTTCCAGCAACTTGCGCGCGTCCAGGAGCGGCGCGGTGTGGAGCGCGGCAACGGACTCGGCGTGGAGGAATTGTGCGAGGTCGGGGGCGATATCCTCAGCTTGGGTGACAACGATCAACTGATCGCCCCCGGCCTCGCTATCATCTGCGGGATCGGCATCATGTCTCTGGTCATCAACCGCATAGTGGCTTCCCCCGCTCGATGCCTTCTTGCGTAACCGGGCGCGCTCCTCGGCTTTCAGCCCGGTATGGCGGCGATACACCGCCTCGATCTGGTTGTTCAGGCGCAACTCGGCGCGCAGCAGGTCTTGCCGCTGGCGGTGCGTCTCCTGAATCTCGGCGAGCAGGATGGCGGGGACGGCACGCTCCTGATGGTTGTCAGAGACCCTCTGGCCGTCCCCGCCCGATTGCGACATGTCGAGTATGGATACCACCGGCTCTGTGGTCGCAATCATCTGCTATTCCTCATCCGCCTGTCGGCGCAGTCGCTCCAACACGGCGTGCGGAATCGTTTTCTCGACGCACGACCCGTCGTGCATCGCTTCGTGGATCAACTCGAACCAGCGTGCCTCGTGACGGTTGGTCGTCTCCATGCGGCGGTAGTAATTCGCCGCGCCCAGGATGTCGGCGGGCGTGGCGTCGCCGAGGCGCTTGCCGCCCGGTAACGGATAATTATGTAACGTCCGCTCCACCATCGCCACGATCCCGAGGGTGCCATAGTCGGCCTTCTTTGCCTTGGGCGGTGCCGGGTGTGCCTGTTCGGGACGGAGCGGGAGCGGCGCGGGCGGCTCATGCGCGGCGCGGCGAAACGCCTGTCGCTGTTTCTGCGCCGCGCTGCGGATGGCAGACCAGAGCCCATCATCGATCATCGGCTCGATCAGTCGCTCGTATGTCGGGCGATCATCCAGCACCATCGCGCGCAAGACCAGGATCGCCTTGTCCCAATCGCCGCCCACATCATCCAGGGCGATCCCGGCCAGCTTCGTCAGACCGTAACTCGATTCTTCCGGTTGTGATTGTGCCACCATGCGCTTCCTCCTTGGCTATGTATCCTGCAATAATTCTAACGCACCGTTAGACTAAGTGCAACCCCTGTCGCTACAATACTAACGATGCGTTAGACTCCCCGACATGGATGAGGATCGACTGATGGGCAGCAGGGAAGTCGCGGCGGAATTGGGGGTGCAGCAGTCGCGCGTGCGCCAGTTGGTATTGTCCGGCGCGCTCACCGGGCGCAAGATGGGCCGGGACTGGTTTTTCCTGCCGAGCGAGATCGCGCGCTATAAGCGGGAGCGCCCACCGCGCGGTCGCCCGCGCAAGCGTACTACGCCGAAATCTTAGGCCGAGCGCGCATCGTACTCGTGCTCAGTGTTGCTCGATCAACGATGCGAGGAGTTTCCGCCCTTCCCTGGCGACGATCTGGTGAACGCGCGCCTGTGTGATGCCCCCGCCGTAAGTCCGAGCGGTGTCGGCATAGGTCAACCCGTCAACAACGACGGCGCGCAGGATACGCCAATTGCGCTCATTCGCCATGTTCGCCGGGCGGGAAGCGGGGAAGATCGGGCGTAGCGCCTGCACAAGGGGAGCGAGACGTGCCCCGCGCCAGATCGTCGGGTCGCTCGTATCCATCGCACATCCCCGTGCCGCGCACACAGCATCAAGACGCCACCTTATAGCCCTCTTGCTCCTCATTATGCCACACCCGCACGCTCCCCTTGCCCCGCCTCCTGGGCGGCGTCGGCTCGTACCCGAGCAGACGATTGAGCGCGGCCAACTCCTGCAAGCGCGCCTGGCGCACCTGTTCCCAAAACGGGCGGGCGGGGTCGTCTGTGGCGAGGACGTGCGGCGTCGACTCGGGAATCACGCCTGCCCCCTCTCCGCCGCATCCGCCGCCGCGATCAGCGCCCGATCCACCAAGGCGCGGCCCTCTGCGATCAATTCATGGGTGTCTTCGTGATCGTCCGTGAGGCGAATCAGCGCGACCGTCTCCCATATCGCGTGATCAGGCTGCGCCCGCACAGCGGCAAGCGCGGCGTCTTCGGTCTGATAGACTCCTATGCGGTTGGCGCTCTCGCACTCCCACAATTCATACACCGCCACGCTATCCTCCGCCTAATCCGCCGCCACGGCCTCGATGCCGCGTAGCACGTCCCGTAGTGGCCTTTGCACGGTGAATGGACCCCACTGGTTGCGCCCTTCCTCCACGAAGTCGCTCAGGGCGATCTCGCCGCGTTGGAATGGTTCCCACGCGCCCACGGGGATCATTTGCCGCTGCGTCGCCTCCGGTTGCCGGTCGAACCAGTCCGGCCCCGTCTCCGGTTGCGGCACATCGGGGATACCGGGATAGCCGAGTTCCGCCCAACTGCGAACTACGGGCGTCAGGGCGCACCTACACGAGGCGTGGCGGCCAAAGTCCTGACCGAGCGGGTAGATTTTGCCATCCAGCGCGAGACAGGCCAGACATGTTCTCGGTCCGTGCGCCGCGATGCGTTTATACGCCGTGATCACATCGTTCTGTCGGTATGCGGCCAACGTGCTATCGCGATAGGCATCCAACATGGACGATCGCGCCAGTCGCAACGCCCGATTGCGCCCCAATCCCTCGACCGCCGCTTCCAGCGCCTTCGCCGCGATCCTGGGCGACTGCCCACGCACCAGCGCCGTCGTCAGCGCCTCCGACGTCGCCGCCCTGGCGTCCGGGCCGAATGTTGACAAGAGCGTCCCCAACGGCTGCCCGTCCCCAAGCGCCCCCACAAGCTGCTGCAACGCCTCGACCGGCACCCGGTCCCACGCCACGACCACGCCGGGCGGTGGGGGACCGAGCGCCGCGCGGGCCAGCGCTTCCGCGTGACTCGCCGCCGCCGCGATCGCCGCCGCCTGCTGCTGCCGGACCAGCGGGCCCGCTTGCACCGCCAGCCCGTTGATCTGCGCCTCCACTTGATCGAGCAATGCCCGGTAACGTCGCTCTTTCGCGAGCCACGCCGCATCGATCGTCTCGCCGCGTGCCTGCGCCTGCTCGATGGCGTCCGTGAGCGCGCGGAGATCGCGGCTGATCGCGTCCCACGCCTGCCCGTAGGCGGTGACGAGACGCGCGGCGGCGTCCGCCTCCAGGCGGGCACGTTCGGCGCGTTGCTGCGCGGTCAGGACGGCGAGGGTCGTCATCGGCTACCAGTCCTCACGCAACGGCACACCGACGAACAATGTGTAGTCCAGTTCGCTACTGCCACTCCACCAGCGCCACGGCAACATGCACTCGTTGAGGCGCAACCAAACGAACTTATGGAGGGGGTCTTGGCAATACCAGCGTTCCCAATGTCCACCACGCATACGCCGCCACCATTGCCAGCGTCCCAACTGCTGATCGATTGAGTTCATCGCCCCTCCCTCCCCTTCCGTGCCTTGCTTTCCCGCCAGTTACGCCGCGCCTCGTCCTGCTGCTCAGGCGGCAACGTCGCGATCACCTGCTCGGCGTACCGATCGGTGATGATGATACGCTGCATGGCCTTGCCGTCTTCCATGTACATGCCCGCGTCGATCAAGCCCTCTGGTAATGCTGCCATCGCCCCTCCTCCACTCACTGATGCCCTGCCGCGCATACGCGCCGCGCGGCGATGGTTAGCGCCACCACGGCGGCGGTACGATTCTGTACCCCGAGGATGCGATACGCCGCCGTCAACTCATCCCGTACGGTCTGGTGCGCCAATCCGAACCGCGCCGCGATGAGTTTGTTCGGGTCGCCAGCCGCCACGCGGCACAGGAGCGCGATGTGCCGCGTGCGGAGGAGTGTGACGCGATGACTGGCGGCGGTCAGCGGCCCCATCACTGCTACCCCCCCGCGTAGTCGCGCGTGGCGAGATACGTGCCGGTAGCGGTGCCGCTGTCCTGCTTGCCCATCAGCGTGCCGCTCATTGGAGCGCCGCCGCGAGTCGTTGCATGCTCGGCACGAACGGATCGCCGCCGTAGATATTCTGCGGCTCGGTTTCGTCGGGCGTCCATGACCACACCAGGACGCCCGCGCCGCCCGCGCCGAGGAATGCGGCGATCTTCCGCTCGAGCTTCGTCGCCCGCGAGTCCCGCGTCTCCGTCTCGTGCCCGATCACGGACAGGATCGTCATCCCCGTCTCGCCCACGAAGGCCGGCTTGGCGAGCGCGCGGCCCACCCAGAGGGTCGCGGCCACGCTGTCCGCTGCCAGCACAGTCGGCGCGTCGCTGTCCACCCAGATGCGTGCCGAGATTGCCGCCCCGGCTACGATGGCCGCGTCCGGGCCGGTGCGGAGGAAGCCGTCCGCCGACCCCGCCCCCTGCGGCCCGAGCGTCACGCGCAGGCAGCGGTCCCCCTTCGCCCCGACCGGCGACGCTTGCACCGTCGCCGCCGTGACTCGATCCCCGAATTGCAGCCCGGTCGGCGTGGTGCCGATCGCGACGGCCTCGTAGGTGTCCACACGGGTGCCGACGCGGAACTCGTCGATGTAGACATCCCCGACGAACAGGTCGGCGGCCGCCCGCCCGCCCCCGGCGAGGACGATCCCGGACTGCTGGTACGGGGCGACGCCCGCCGCCACGACCCCGCTGAGCGTCTGCCAACGCCGCGCCAGCGCCTGGCCGTAGTTGTAGCCAACGAAGGCATAGCCGTTGTCCTGGGTGAACAGTTGCACGTCCAGCGGGGCGACCTCGCGCAGCGGCGTCCCTTCCAGGGCGTTATTGTTCTCGCCGTTGTTGCTGTCGTAGCGGTGGCTCGTCAGCAGGTCCACCGAGGACAGCGCGTGGATCGCGCGGTACGTCGCCACGCCCACGCCCGCATCGCCCAGCCCGGCCACGCCGGGCGCGACCAGATGGTTCGCGTCGAGCGACTTGATGTAGGCGCAGATGTCGGTCATGAACGGCAGCAGGACCGTCCCCGACGACGACTGCGGCTCGTTGATACACTCCCAGGCCATGATCCCGGTGCGCGTGGCGTAGCGCCCGACGACGTTGGCGACGTGCGTGCGGTAGTTGATCGGGTAGCCGTCGTCCGGCGTCCCGGCGTAGGTGGTCGCGTACCAGGTCGGCGTTCTGGCGGTGTCCCCGAAGCAGTAGCCGAAATGATCCTCCAGGGTGCAGATCAGTTTCAGGCCGTATTCCTCCGCCGCCGCCACAACGCGGTCGAGTCCGGTCCAGTCGGCCACGGTGCCATTGCCGTAGACGTAGCCGCGATAGAACGACACCCGCGCAACGGTCGCCCCGGCCTCTCTGAGGCGGCGGAAGCGCCCGCGCAGGTCGGCGGTGTCCACGATCGAAGGACCGCACTGGCGCTCGCCGCCGACCGGGCCGGACCCCGCCGCATTGGCGACATTCGCGCCCACGAAGCGCCACGGCTTGCCTTTGAGGATCAATTGCCGCCCGTAAGCGCGGACGAAATTGGACGGCGGGCGCGGGTCGGTGTTCGGTGTGTAGGCCATCGTCGCTCCTCGCCTAGAAGACGTAATAGTTGCTGCCATCGCTGATGAAGGTGTAGGCGCTATTGACGCCAGGAAAGACGAAAGTGCCAATGCCATCGATCGTACCGCTTGCCGTCGCGACAGTGAGCGCATTGTTTCCCGCCTTCTGCTTGATCTGGAAGGGGATGCCCGTCGCGCCGCTCGGTGCGGGGAGCGTCAGGGTGAACGCGCCGCTCGTCGTGTCGGCCAGGATCGCCCGGTCTGCCGCGACGAGGGTGTAGGCGCTCGTCTTGGTCGCGACCGGCACGGCGCTGCCGGTCGCGACCCCGGTGCCCCCGGTGCTCCCGCTGGTCGGCAGCGCCGGGTTCGCGGCGTACCCGGCGTTCTGCGCGGCGGTCAGCGAGAGCGCATACGTCCCGCTCGTACCGTAGATGCCGGAGTTGTCCGGGTCGAAGTAGTGGTGCGCGCTGTAGTAGAAGTGTCCCGGACCGAGCGGGTCGGCGATCCACTTCGCCGGGTGTTGCGTCGTCCAACGCGCCGCGCCCGCATAGGCGTTGCCCTCGATGTAGAGGTCTTTGGTGCTGCCCGCGCCGCGCAGTCCGGTCACGACCGACTGCGAGAGCGCCTCCCATACCTGATTGCCGTTCAGCCCCCCCGCCGTGGCCCCCTGGCCGAGATCGTCGATCCAGAGCCGGAACGCCTGTCCCGCAGCGATATCGTTGGCCTGCACGCGGACGCGGAAGAGGGTGATCCCGGACGCCGGGATCGGCGCGGCGAACTGCTGGCGCGTCTCGTACCACAGACCTTTCTGGATCGTGTCAAACCCGGACGACACGACCCACCCTGCCCCGGCGTTGTAGGCCAGTTGCGCCTGCCATGTGCCGGGGATCACCGTTTCCATGTACAGGAATGCGTTCAGCGTGTCACCGCTAGCCGACCCTCGCGCCGTGAATTCGATCTCGAAGTAGTCGAAGCCGCCGTTGAGCGGGGGACTCAATCGCTCGACCTTCAGGCTCTTCGTCCCGCCGTGCGCGCGCGTAGCGTCGTTGCTCCGCACCCAATCCGTCGCTTGGCTCGCACCTTGGAGCGTGCCATCCTCAAAGTCATAGCGCACGGTCGGCGCGAACGTGCCCGTCTCGGCGACGAGGTTGTTCGGCTCGTTCTGGATGTCGTAGCCGACGACGATCGCATTGCCCCCGAACACGGCATCGAGGCGCGTCCAGAGGTCGGTGAGGTGCGCGGCGTTGAGACTGCCGCCCGTGCGCTGCATCAGGTAGGTCGTGCCCGCGACCGGCGTGTAGCGACAGTAGTTGTGGCAGTCGAGGATGACCCTCATCCCCGCCGTGCCCGCGTCGGCGACGAACTGCTGCATCCGGCCCAGCTCGCCAGCGCTCAGCGCGGCGTTGAGCGTCGGCTGGATGCGTTCCCACGAGAACGGGACGCGCACGGTCTTGATCCCGCGTGCCGCGACGAATTGCAGGTCGGTCAGGCGCGGCCAGACGTAATCGCCGCCGACGGAGGCGGTGCCGGGGATGCCGGGCGCGGCGGCGGTCGGACTGCCGAACTCCGGCCCGGCGATGTTGACGCCACGCCGATACGGCGTCGCCTCGGGGTGATGCGTGACCGGGGGGAAATTGGGGCGCTCCTGGTTGATCCCATTCGGCCCGCTGGCGTTGTCGAGGACGGCGAGCGGGTAGCCGCCGTAGGGCCACGCCGCCCACCAGGACACATCCAGCTTGGCGGCGTCGGCGGCGACGTACCACGTCTCGGCGAGGGCGTTCCATGAAGCCACGGCCTCATCGTTGCGCGTCCCGGCCTCCCCGATGTGCCCGCCCTTCGGCTCGGTCTTGCCGCTCGGCGCGGGCACGGCCAGCCAGTCGGTGAAGTTTTTGAGCCCGGCCAGGGTCCGCACCGCGAGCGCGTCGTTCGCCATCGCGTAGGTGACGCCCGCACCGCCCCCGCTGCCCCCGGCACCGGGCGGCACGGCGAACGTGCCGTCGCCCCGGTAGAACGTCGTGGCGTCCTTGGTGCCGGTGCCGATCCGCGCGACCGGGATCGTGCCGCTGGCGATGTCCGTACCGTTGTGCTGATGGGTCGTCGCCGCCTTCCCGGCGAGTTCGCCTGGGAGCGTGCTTGACAGGTACGTGTCCACGGCCTGGGCGTCGCTCAGGATGGTCGATGCGGCGGTGGGATTCCGAGGGGAGAATGGCATCGGTTAGCCTCCGTATGTCCGCGTGCCGTACGTGAGCGCTCCGTAGGTGAGGAGCGTCACACCGGGGGGGATGATCGCGTTCGGGATCTCCAACCCCACGAGCGTGAAACCGAGCGGGGCGTAGTAGTTGGTGTGGTTGTCCATCGTGACCGCGAGGCGCCGCCCGTCCGCGTGCGCGATGAGGTAGAACGGCCCGGTATCCCACGCGCCGTTATCGTCCGGCAGACTCACATAGGGCGGCATAATGGCGACGTAGCCCTGCGCCTGGTAGGTGGCGAGGCTCACGTCGGGGATCGTCTGCACGTCGCCGTAGGGCCCGCGCACGGTCTGAATTACGGTCATCTCGTCACTCCACGCAGACGATCACGCGGGTCATCGTCCGCACTTGCCCGCCCGTGGCGAAGCTCACGGCGAGATGGTAGACCGTTCCCGGCACCAGCCCCCGGACGCGCTGGTTGATCAGATTGCCCGCGCCCAATGTCGGCGCGTCTGCGAGCGCCACGGTTACATCGGCGGCGTTGTCCACGATCCGCCGCAGGACCGAGGCGGGCGCGCTCGGCGCGCCGCCGCCGATCAGCAGCGCGGTCGCGTCCAGCGGCAGGATCACGTCCTCGGTGGCGGTCGTCGTGTAGCTTGCCGGCTCGGTATCGGTCGGCAGTTGCGTCCAGAAACTCATGGCTTCCTCCCGGTGGCCGCCAGCGGGCGGGGTGTGGCGACGGCGGCGGTGGGACGGGACAGGGCGCGCGCCGCGAGTGGACGGGCCGTGGCGACCGCGCCGAGCGGACGGGACCGCGCATAGGCGACCGGGGCGAACGTGCCGTCGAAGTTGGCCGCGTGCGCGGTGCCGACCAGCGCGGTCGCGTGCCCGACCGACCAGCCGAGCGCGCGGGACAACGCCAGTACCTCGACGGTCGCCGCCGCGTGCCCCCGCGTAACCGCGACCTGCCGCGCCAGGGCCACGCCGCGCAACACGGTCAGGGAGGGCGCGACCGTCGCCCCGAGCGGACGGGCGGAGGCGACACGCCGCGCCGTCATGGCGGTAGGGGTGCCAGCCCAGGTCGCGGGCCGCGCCACGCTCCGCGCACGGCCCAGTGTGGCGCTCGCCGTGACCATCTGCGTCGTGATCCGCGTGACGGTCGTGGCGCGGGCGACGGTGCCGGTGTGCCCGATCGCGCTCGCCAACGGGCGACCGAGGATCAGCGCGCGAGCCGTGGTGACACTCTGCGCGATCGTCGCCGCCACCGTCCGCAGGAGCGCCGCGCCGCCGGTCTTCGTGCCTGCGATCGTGGCCGTGTGCCGCGCCGTGACGCTGCCAGATCGGAACGCACCGAGGCGACGGGAGAGGGCGACAACCGGGATCAGCGTGGCGCCGATGGCGCGTGTACGGGACGCTAACCGCACGAAGGCGGCATCGTGGGGGATCGTGCCACTCAGTATCCGCACGACCGTCTGTGCGCGGGCTGTCGCCATCGTGTGCACCGCCGTCACCGCCGCCGTCCGGGTGACAACCGCCGCGCGGGTCGCGCTGGCCGTGTGCGTCACGGTCGCGGCCATGGCGCGGGCGGTGCCGCCGATCGTGCGCGTCACCGCGACTCCCGACGCGCCGGACCAGGCCAGCCCACGCCCCGCGCCGATCCCGCGCGTCGGGGTGGACGTGTGCCCGACCGTCGCCGCGAGGCCGCGCGTCGTCGGGGCGACACGGGCCGTCGTCGCCACCTGCACCGCCGTCCAGGTCACGGCGCGCGGATGGGCCGCCAAGCGCGCGACGCTCACCGCGTGGCCGACCGTCGCGGTGAGCGTCCGCCCGAACGTCACCGCCCTGCCGATCGCGCCGGTGTGCGCCGCCGTCGCGGTCGCCGCGCGGGTCGCCGCGTACAGCCGTGCCAGGGCGACGATCGGTGTGCCGGTCCAAATCGCCGCCCGAAACGCCCCGCGCGCGATGGCAGTGGTCGCGCCGTGCCCGTCCGTGGCACTCGCCGTCCGCGCGAACGCGACCCGTCGTGCCGCGCTTGCGGTGTGCGCCGCCGTCGTATTCTGCGTACGCGCGAACGCACCGGAGCGTGCCACGGTCGCGGCGTGCGCCGCCGTGCCACTCACGGCCCGCGATGTGCCGAGCACCCGCGCCGGGATGGCCGTGTGGGCCGCCGTGATCCCCGCCGCGCGCGTGGTCGCGGTTGCCCGTACCGTGGTCGCGGTCGCGGTGGCGCTCGCAGTCGTCGCACGCAGGTAGGTCGCGGTACGCGCCCCGATCCCGGTATGCGCCACGGAACTCTCGACAGTGCGTGTCAGCGCCGCGCCGCCCGACCCGACGCCCGTGTAGAGCGTGCTGACCTCGGCGGCGGAGAGCGCGCGGTTCCAGAGCGCCACCTCGTCGTCCGCCCCGTTGAACGTATTCGCCCCGCCACTCATCGCGCCAAGGGTGAACGGATCGGTGGTGGTGGCGACGGTACTCGCACTGACCAGCACCTTCGTCGCCGCTTGCGCCCCATCGAGGTACGCGACGAGCGTACCACCAGACGGGTTCGCGACGAAAACGAGATGATGCCATACCCCGACCGTGACACCGTTGATGGCGAAAGTGTTCTCTGATGCATCGCTGGGACGGAAGCGGAGTTCGAGGTTGTTCGTGCCCGCCAGTTGCAGGATGTAGAAGTCGCAGGTCGTGTCGTTGCGAAAGCCCGCGATATGGCCGTAGCCATACGGCGAATTGGCGCTCGTCAGTTTGGCCCAGACGGCCATCGTGAACGCCCCGCCCACGATCGCCGCCGAGGTGTTCGCTGCGACGATGCGGCTGTCGTTGCCGGTGAACTCGACCGCCGTCCCCATCGTCGGATAGGCCGGGGTCGCACCGAGCGTGTAACCCGTTCCCGTCAGTATTCCCGGATAGCTGCCAGCCGCGCTGTCGGCGAACGTGGTCCCGGAGGTCTCATCGAGTTGCCAGTAGGCGACCAACCCCGCGATCGACTGGACGATCGAGGCGTAAGACGCGGGCGGGACGGGAGTCGGCTTGACGAGCGCCGATGGTGCCGGGGTCGGCGGGACCATGCCGTGCGGCGTGTCGAACATCTGCGGCTTGGGATTTCCCGCGCCGCCGACGAGTGTCGGCCCGCCAAGGAGCGCCCCCGCACCACCAGCCGCCCCGCCGACCAGCGGCACGTCAGTCCTCCCAAATAAGATACAACTGGAAGGTCATCGGCGCGAGGGCGACGAGGTTGGCGATGACGATCTCCGCGATCGCGGAACCCTGGCCCACCACCAGCGGGCGGTCGGCGGGCCAGGACCAGATCACGCCCGCACCCACCGCGCTTGGCAGGCTCACGCGCCGGAGGTAGCTCGCGCCCAGGACGGGCGCGGTAGTCCACGCAGGGACCAGGAGCGTCCCCGAGGCGGGTGCGCCGGGGATGACGTTCTGTCCCAGCACCGTGGCTGCCGGGGTGCCGCTCACGGTCGTCGCGCGCACGATGCCGAGTTGGGTGGCGGCGGCGGTCCCGGTCGTGGTAATCCCCATCTCCAGGATCGCGGCGCGCTCGGTGGCGGGCACGCGGATCGCCACGAGCGGCGCATTGGCGGTAGCGGTAACCAGCGTCGTGACGACGCTGGCCTCGAACCTGGCCAAATTTCTATCCCCCTCCCTAGTTAGAAATCGTGATCTGACAGGTCAAGGTGTCGTTTGCTGCCAGGACTGCCGAGGAAGCGAAATTATCCTCGACATAGAGCCCAGAACCCGCCACGGTCAGGGAATCGAACAGTCCCGCCCCCAATGCCGTGGCCGCGCCGGTCGCGGTGAAGAGCCTGGTGATCAACTGCGAGAACGTGCCGCCGAGCGTGGATGGCAGGGTGTAGGTGCTGACGGTGCCAGCGGCACGGGCGAGGCCGAGCGTGGAAAACTCATTCGTCGTGACGCCCTGCGTCGCGCTCCCCAGACTCAGGTCGGTCTTGGTCTTGGTCAGGGTTGCCGAGGCGACGGCCACCGCCGTGAAGACGCCATTGGCGGTCGTACCGGTCGTACCGAATACCCGGTTCGCCTGAATAGCGCCCCCGGCATCTAAACGCTCGTTGTGGGTCACGCTGGCCCAGATGAGTTCCCCGTCGCGGTGCTGCTTGGCGACGAAGATACCGACCTCGCCGTCGGTCGCGCGCCGCGTGACCCGACCTGGCCGCGAGACGGCGCGGGCGAGCGCCGGGAGATAGAGATTGCCGAGTTCGGGGTCGCGCATGAATGCTGCCTGCATAGCCTAGTCCTCCCCTTGCTTGACCGGGGCCGCGTGCAGGCCGTCCAGCACGGCGGCGATCCCGGCATTCAGTTCGCGCAGCCCCACGATCGCGGTGGCATACGCCGCCGTCTCAGCGGTGTCGAGCGCGCCGTCGCTGTCGATCGCGGATGCCGCGTCTTTCAGCGCCTCGTGGGCCGCCTTCCAGAGCGCGGGAAGGTCTTTCAGCGCCGCCTTCGCGTCGCGCGCCTGACGCCGGAAACCGCGCGCCAGCCAGACGCCCACGTCGCCTGCGGGGATCGTCAGCGCGCGCCCCTCGTCGTCGTACAGCGTGGTCGTGGCGGGCGCATTGACCGCCGCCGCCGCCCCGGTGCCATGATCGATCATCTGCTCTTCCATGCGGTAGCCCTCCCTTTATCCGACACCCCGCCCGTGCGGAGTATTGTCGCTGTCATAGTTGCCCGGCGTTGAACGCCTGGGCCGTGGCCGCCGTGGTCGCCTGCCGATCGGCCTGCCGTTGCTGCTTTAGTCGCCCGATCTCCTCGGCGCTATAGCCCAACTCGGCCCACGCCTGTTCCTCTGAGACGCCGATGTCCCGCACTTTGATCGCGAGCGCATTGACGTGATCGAGTTCGGCGCGGCTCTCGGCGGAGTGCCAGAGCGCTTCGAGTTGCGCGCCATCGGCGATCCCGGCCACGCGCAACGCGAACGTGATGGCGTCCTCCCACACGTCGCCGAAGTCCACCTGTGTATCCCCCACCCGCGCAACCAGCGGCCCCTCGGCCGTCTTCAGCGATTCGCCGCTCGGGAATGTGCCGCTCATCATCAGGTAGTGCAGCGGCACCCCCTTGACCTGGGCGACGCAGCGGAAGAAGAATTCGATCGTGCTGGTGTAGACCCCCAGGTCGGTCCCCGCGAACTCGCCGACTTTGGCATCCGCGTTCGCCACCGTGACCCAACGATCGATCCCCACCGCGATCGCCTTCTCGTCATCCTCGTCGAGCGACACGCCGAGCGCGTACTTCTGGCGGAACGCCCCGAACTCGGACGCGATCACCAGGTCGGCGAGCGTCTTGTTGAGCGCGTCTTGCAGCGGGATCACGTCCCGCAGTTCCGCGCGCCCGCACTGGCCGAGGCCCGCGTCGAACGCGAAGTGGAAGACCGGCACCTGACCATACGGATTCTCCACCAGCGGGTCGGGCGCGTAGGGGGTCCAGGCGGTCGGGCGATCCGGGACGCCGTTAGGCGCATCCTCGCGCGTGACGTACTTCTCGATGCGGTCGGGATAGTAGAGGGTCAGCCGGTACCGCTTGCCGACCGCCCAGAGGCGCGCGGCGCGCATGATCACGTCGGGGCGCTCGGCGTCGTAGGCGACCACCATCTCGTCCGCGCGATAGGGGTAGCAACGCACCCGCCCGCCCGTATCCGGGTAGATCGCGTCGGGCCACACCAGCAGGTAGGCGTCGCCGAGCGCGACGGCCTCGCTGTGGATCTGATTCGAGATGCGGTCGAAACGCCCGTCCTGCCAGAAGTTCCAGGCCGCCACTGCGTCGGCGCTCGCCGCGCCGTCCGTGCCCGCGTGCCCGGTGAAGCCCACGACGGCGAGGCGGTCAGTCAGCGCATGGACCACGCGCGGGCAGACGTTGCAACGCAACCCGGCGAGGAGCGCGGTGAATGCCTCGCGATAGCCGCGCGTGGCGAACGTCAGGCGGTGGTGCCCCTCCAGGTAGGCGCGATACAGCGCGTACTCCTCGCGCCGCGCGGCGAACGCGGACACCGCCCAGGCGATGTCGCGTGCCGTGTCGGGCGCGAGGCCGCCGGTGGACAGCACGGCGGGCGCGTAGGGCGTGCCCACAACCAGCGCGGCGTCCTGCGCGGCGCGGGGTAGCATCGACGATGGTGCGCTCAACTAGAAGCCTCCTTTCGGGAGCATGCGACGGCCTCCGGGGCGCAAGACGCGCGAGGGTTCGGGGATGGGCGGCGGAACGAACGCCATCACCAGTGCGTCGCCCTTGTCCGGCGAACGCCCCAGCCGCGCCTTGATGTCGTCCTTGCTCTCGATCTGGATACCGCGCGATCGGATCATCCACTTGGGGGAGCACAAGTCGGCGAGCAATTCGGGATCGTCGGGTAACGCCAGCTCGTCGCCATTCATCGGGTCGAGCGCCTCACGCAGCGACCAGTAGGCGTAAGCGCGTAGATTGATGAACGACAGCTTCCCGGTACGGTCCATCGCGGGAGCGGCGCTGGCGAAGTTGATCGCGCGCACACTCGCCCCTTGCTGGCGGCACATGTCGTACACCGACGCGCCGATGCCGATCACGTCGATATTGGCGATCCCGCCTTCCAGCAACGCCGCGATCGTCAGTTGCGCCACCGCCTGACCATCCGGTGTCGCTTTCCCCGGATGCGTCTCGATCGGCGCGCACCAGTTGTTGTAGCGTCGGGCAAGGCACGTCTTGTCATCCCCACCGCGCGCCGGATCGACGCCTACCGCCGTCAGTGGCACAGGGATCGTGTTGCCCTGTGCGTCGCGGGTCTGCGGGCGTGACCGCTCGCGCCACCGTTGCTGCGCGGCCAGCACCCAGGCGGTCGGGATCGTCTGGTAGGGATCGTCCTCCAACCCCACCGAGAAGTCGCCGCGCAGCAATTGGGAGCGCAGCGGTTCGGGGAGCCCTTGGAGCGTCGTGGCATACCCGGTCGCCATCAGCAGCGGGTTATCGCTGAGTTGCGCCGGGATAAAGGTGCGCGAGGTGGGTGTGATCGTCTCGCCCTGCCAGAAGAATGGCGTGCCGTCCTCGCGCTCCTCCTCATTGCCATCGATCATCGCGAACCAACGCAGTTCGCCGGTTCGCGCAGGATTGGGATGTTGCCGGTCGAGCCACGGTGCCCAATGGCGGATCACCCACTCGCCTTCATGGCTCGTGGGCGGATTGCCCGCCGCGACCGTGCGGGTACGCTGCCCGGCCCGCACGGTGCGCTTCCAGCCGTTCAGGAAGCGGTACTGATATTCGGTGAACTCGGGTAGTTCATCGAAACACTTGAGATCATGGGCGCGGCCTTTATATTTGCGAACGTCGGTGATGAGTTGCACCGCGCCGAACTCGATCGTCCGCCCGTCGGCGAGGCGCAGGATGTGCGCGTTGCCGTTGTAGCGTCCTTGATCGTCCGCGACGTCGCGCGCCCTGGTGATGATGTCCTGTAGCTGCGTGAACTCGCGCCGGAAGATGATCGCCTTATGATGCCGGGTCATGCTCAGGCCGATCAGCAGATCGGACTTCCCACCACCGGCAGCGCCGCCGTAGTAGAGTTCGTCGGCGAGACAGTCGAGCGCGATGGTTTGCGGACCCGCTTGCGGCGACCACTCAACCACAGGCGCAGCGGGCACGATCAGCAGTTCGGGCGTGGTCGCGTACTCCGCCTCCAGCTCCGCCTCGATCACCGCCAGCGCCGACATTTAGCCCGCCCTCTCGCGCAACCGCTCGCGGATGTCAATCACCGCACGGTCCTTCGGGATGCCCGTGCGCTTCGCCAGCCGTTCGGCGGCCTCCTCAATCTCGCGGTCCTTCACAGTGATGTCCGTGATCGTCTTCCGCTCACCGAGTTCCTTGGCGATGTCGTCCAGCAGCCCGCGTAACTGCGCCATCGCGGGCTGATCGAACACCTCGTAACTGATGTGCTCGCCATTCGCCGCAATCTTCACTTCCTCGCGCACATAACCATTCTTGCGGAGACGGGTCGCCACATCGGTCGCCATCGCGTCGAGCAAAATCACCCGCGCACGCTTGTCGGCGAACCCGGCGGTGAGCGCCGCCTCCTTGAATCCCTCGATGTGCTCGGCCACACGCGCCTTGAAATCGTCGCGCAATTTCCACAGGTCGAGCGTCTGCCGCTTCACGCCACAATCCGTGGCGATCTGCTGGTTGGTGAGGCCATCTTCGGCGACAAGCCGCGCGGCCTTCTCCTGACGCCCGGTCAGGGTGCTGGCTGCCAAATTCTGCCTAGTCACCTCATCGCCCATGCCCCTACACCCGCTCCGTGATCACGCCCCGCCAGTCGGGGGCCTCGCGCTGCACCTCGACCATCAGGTCATACGTCGCCAGATCGAAGTAGAACGCCGTGACCGTGCTCATGCGCGAGCGGCACCAACATGCGAGATGCACGAGCAGGCGGTCGCGGGTGGAGATGCGGCGAGGTTGCGGTGCCGTGTGGTCGCCGCACCCGGCGCGCTCGGCCATGTCGCGGACGGTGTAGGGGCGCTGCATGATTCCCCCAAACGCCGGGGTGGCCGTCACCGCCCCCGTCGCCGAGGGAGATGACGGCCACCGCCGCCGCAAGTAACTCGATTATGTCTCACAGCATACCACGAGCACAGGCTAGTCGTATAGCCCTACCCCACGTCCTGTTGCGGCACGCGCCACCACGAGCGCTCGGTGTAGCAACGATTACAGGTGTAGCGCGTCTCGTCGCCCTCCTCCACGATGCGCTCTAACGCGCGCGGGAAGACGGTGAGTTGGGCGTAGCCCTGGTCGCGGAGGAGGAGCAGACCCAAAACCTCGCCACAATGCTCGCAACGCCAATCGCGACGTCTGTCGCCCATCATGTCCCCTCAGCGTCCGGCGTGGGCCGTGCGAGGGCCAGCAGCGCATCACGAGCGTCATTTTTCAGGCTTGCAAGTTCCCCGATACGACGCATGAACTCGTCAATCTGTCCGGGTTGTATCGCTCCATCACGCCGATACGCATCTAAAGCGTCAGCGGCCGCGCCATACCGCGCCACGGCGTCCAGGAGCGGGCGGGCGGTGACGAGTTCCTCGTGCTCTGCGTGAAACGCCGCCAAATCCCGGTCGTGCGCGTCGTCTTGCTCCCGCTGCCAGAGCGCGTATTGTTCGCGGCGCAGATCGTCTACCCACACGGCGTTCCCCAACTCGACCGCCGCCTGCATCTCGCCACGGATTTGCCCGAGCCGCTCCTGTACCGTCGTCATCGCCTCACATCTTCCCTATTCCTGGCGCGGAAACGGCCTATCCGACGACAAGACTTCAATGACTTCCGACAGATCTTTCGGGCGCCAGACGAAGAACTCGATCCCCGCGCAACACCACAGATTGTTCGCCACGTCCTGCTGCTCAGCGGTCAGCTTCCCTGCGTCCGTCTTCAGCTCGGCGAGGAGGTAGCGCCCGACATGCCGACTGGGATACTGCGTGACCTTCAGCATCCGCAGGTCAGGCTCGCCAGGCGGGCTATGGCGGCTGTTCCATGTCCAATGAACCATCCAGCCGTGCAGGCGCGCGATCTGAATAACCTGCGCCTGCCATTGCCGCTCAGTGATCTTCGGCTGGCCGGACGTCCTGCGCCGCCTGGGCATGCCGGTCATGTGCCCCCCCGTGGTGTGTCCTGGGTCAATCGCCGTGCCCGCCGCGCCTGCCGCCGCAACGCCACCGGGCGGCGCGCGCGCCGGTTGACGCCGAGCGCGCGCCGCCCGGCCAACGCCTCGCGCCGGAAGTCGCGGGCCAACGCGGCGATCTCGATCTGCGTCGCCTGGTGCGCGGCGGCGGTGCGGACCCGCAGCCGGTAATCCTGGATGTGCCTGCTCACGCCCCACCCCGCCCCTTCCCGAGCGCCAACGCGCCCTGCGCTGACTCCGACTTACTGAGCGCTTGCAATACCTCCCGCAGGAGGATCATGGCGTCTTCCAGCCCATAGCTCGTGGGGTCGGTCGCCCACGCGTGGTGGACACGCAGGGCCGCGTCGCGCAGGGCGGTCAGCGGGTCGCCGAGCGGGCCACGGTCGGGCGCGGGGTACGCCCAGATCAGGTGTTCGGGCGTGAGCAACGGGACGATCTCGCCGTGGCAAGCGCGACAGATGAACACCACCGGCTCGCGTAGCGTCACCCGACACTGACACCCACGGCATTGCGCCTCATAGGTCTGCTCCTGCTCGCTTACCATCATCGCTGCCCCGCCTCCCCGGCTACCCCGCCCGGAGCTGGCGACGCGGTAAGGGCGTCGTACAGCGCCAACGGACAATGTTCCCCATGCGGGCAGTCGGCACAGCACGCCGGGATCGGGCCGATCTCGCGGTCGCAGGGCGTACACCAGACCGTCTTGGAGCCGTCATAGCCCACAAGTGCGGGGCCGATCAGCTTGAACGCCGCCACCATCGCCGCCTCGCGCGTCTCGGCGGCATCGAGCGCGGCCTCCTGTTTCAGCACAAGCAGCATGAAGTCGCTTCGATCCATGCCTACCAAGTCTGTGATCCGCATCAGCGTCCCTCCTCCCCGGCCAGCCCGCCCGGCGCTGGCAGCGCGGCGCGCAGTCCGTGGCGGTGGATGAGGTACATACGGATGTGGTCATCGGTCCAACCGTCCACGATCGGCACGTTGATCGGGCGGCGCACCTCGCAATACAGCGCCTCGACCAGCGCCGCCTCGCGCGCCTCGGCGGCGTCCAACGCGGCGCGCCAGTCGCACAAGTCGCCATAGTCCACATGGACGCGCAATTGCTCGGCGCGGGGATAGCGCGCCTCGTGGTGACGCAGGTATGCCGCTAGCTCATCCCGCGTCGTCCCGAGCGCCGTGTCCTGTGCCCCCGTGTCCATCTAGCGCACCTCGATCCGCGCGTGTCCGCAATGCTTCCGCGCATACTCCTCGGTCGGGAAGCTGGTCGCCACGCACAGCAGCTGATCGGACGCGGAATAGACTTCGATCTGCCACCAGCGTTCCGGCACGTAGACCCAGTCCGGGCGCTTGTCCGCGTGCGCGATCCGCGCGTAGCACGCCTGGTCGAGCAGGCTTGCGGGCACATCGTAGAGCGCGCCATAGGTCGGTCCCTCGGTATCAGCCATCACCGCCCCCCTCTAACTCGTGCTGCCGCCGGACGCGGGCGCGCACGGCGATCACAGGCATACCCCTCGCGCGGTCTACCCTGATAATCATTCGTCCCGGTCCCCGCAAGCAGGACGACCCGACAAACCCAGGTCAACGCCCCACAGCGAGCACAGGTGCCCCAAGAATATGCACGCATCACCACCCCCGCCCCTTCCCGAGCGCCAACGCGCCCTGCACCGCCCACCGTTGCTCCGCCTCCCATGTCCGCAGCAGGTCGTCCACGGCCTGCTCAAACGCCACATACCACGCGGGTGGCACCGTGCGGCCCTGTGCCTCGCGCTGCCTGATTGCCAGATCACCGGCCTCCACGCGCGCCTCGGCCTGTTGAATGGTCGTCATGGTGCCACCCTCCCTCATGCCGCGCCGGTATACTCATGGACGCGATCCAACCACCGCTCATACGTCGATACCGGTTCTGCGAGATCGGCGATTATTTGATCGAACGCGATCGTAAACACCGCCTCGCCTGCCCCATGTCGCACGCGCCACCGGTGCCGATCGTGATCGTGCCACTCCTCACACACCGCCCCACAGGCACAACGAAATGCGCTTTCCCAGCGCCAGCCCTCACCGGCCTCCACGCGCGCCTCGGCCTCCCGGATCGTCGCCATCACCAAGCCTCGCTATCATCGGCATCATCGGCATCATCGTGAGCCGCTTCGTGCTTTCGACGCCGCTCATCACAGCGCTCGACACAGGCCTTGTCATCGACACAGATACCGGCCTCGCCATCGAAGTAAGTCCAAGCGGTCACCTCGCAGTTGGCACAGCGGGACCACGCGACCGTTTCCAGCGCCTTGTGGACATCCGTCTCGGTGATCCCCAGCAGGAATAGGAACCGGGTCAGGGTCATCGTCTCCGGGGCGATCCCCACAGACGTGTCGTACCAGCCGGAGAGCGTGATGTGGCGATAGTTCGGGTCATAGCCCACATCGACGCCCCCCCACGCTTCCCCGGTCAACAACTGACGCTTCTTCGTCGCCATCGCAGTCCTCCTCGTGCAGCAGTTCGTCGCGCGCCTGATCCAGGAAGCCGCGTGACTCTCCCAGGGCGATCAGGGCGTTGCCCAGCGCGTACCGGGCGAAGCGCGACTCGTTCCCCTCCGCCGCGCTATACACCGCATCCAACTGCGCCTGGATCGCCGCCAGCTTCGCGCAGTAGCCCACGAGCGTTGATTGATCCAGCCCGTCCGTCACGATCGCCATGCTACGCCCCCTCATCCTGCCCCGCCCGGCACCGCGCGCACCGCGCTATCACGCCACCGCAGCTACCAGTCCATATGAATCACGCGACCCGGCGACCATGCTAGCTGCGCCTCGAACTCCCGACGCCGCCGATCGGCGCGAGCATGGGCGCGGACCCATACGCGGAACACTCGCCGCCAGCGCCGCTGATCAGCGGTCCGCCCCATGAGCAGGTACAACCGCATCGACAGTTGGTCGGCCTCGGCGCAACGCGTGAGCATCAGTCCCCCTCCTCCTGCCCCAACGCCGACCGGCAGCGCGCGCACAACTGCGGCGCACCCTTACTCATGTATTGCTCTCGGTAACAGTGGGCGCACTCGTGGCGACCGGCGACCGAGACGATCGCCACATCGGGTCGCGCCGCATTCCCCGGACGTTCCGGCGTCTTGCCCCGCTTGTGCAGGGCGATCAGGTCATCCAGGACCGGCATGATCGCCGGGAAGTAGGGTGACAATGGCCCCCACGCGCGCACCGCCCGGAAACGTTCGTAGGGCGTGTGGGCGCGGGCGAAGTCGCGCAGGCTGATCGCCCCGGCCAGGTAGCGGTCAAGTTCTGCCGCGACGGATTCGGCCAGCGCCATCAGTTCGGGGTCGCGCTGGCTCTTCTCGGCGATGGCGACGAACACATCCTTGGGCGATTTCCAGAGTGCGGCGATCGGCGCGTTGTCGATCGGCGGGATCGGCGGAATCGGGTTAGCGGTCATAGCCATCGCCCTCCGCAAGGAGCGGGATACGCTTCGGCTGCGCCGGTTCCAGGGCGATCAACTGATCCTCGGTGCGCCGATTCGCGCTCAATTCGTCGTAGACCGCCTGGAACTCCTTCGCCTTGAAGTCCATGTCGCGCGGCGTCATCTCGATCAGGTGCTTGAATCCGCCCAGCCGCCGCGCGATCTGCGCGTCGAGCGCGGTCAGTCCGACGCGCGTCATCTCCGCCTCGGGCGAACGGGCCAGGAGGTCAAGATTGAGGCGCAGCGTCACCGTGCGCCGGAACTCGCCCCACGCATCGAGCGCCGATGTGGTATCGCCCAATCCCTGCCGAACCTGCTGCGCCCGCTCGATGATGTGCCTGGCCTTCGGGAACCAGTCGAGTTCGCGGCGGCAGCGCTCGCAGGACAGGACGAAAGTAATGTCGTCCAGGTGCTTCACGTCCTCATAGAGCTGCGCCAGCCGATCATCGGCGGGGAGCTGCTGTTGCGGAGAGGCATCGAGCGCCAGGGAGAGGCGGGCCGTTTCGCGGCGGAAAATGTCAGGTGCCAACATGGCTACTCCCCTCCAAGCTTCAGGTTGCTGTACTTGTTCACGATGCGTGCGGTATGGGCCGAGACGGTGGCACCGTTCTCCAGCATGACGGGATCGTCGTTATCCCCGTGTCTTGGCTGCCCCCTGCCCAGGCGCACCGGCTCGATGTCGTCACCCCATACCCGCTGATTCAGGTATTTTGCGGGGTAATCGACGTAGCCCTCGGACCACTTACGGCCTAACTTGCGTGCAGCCACGTCGGCGATAAGCACCTCGGTGCGCTCGGCATCGGGATCGATTCTTTTCCAGGCCCGCTCGGCATCGGGCCGATGCTGCTTGACGGGATACTCGGCATACCAGCGGTCGAAGCGTTCTTGCTGCGCCCTATTGAGCGTGGTCGGCTTGGGAACCGCCCGCACCTTCCCGCCGCCGCTAGGCGGTGATGCGGTGTCCGGTTGCCGCGCGGGGGGGTCGGGGGGCGTCTCGGTGGGATCGGGATCGGGTAGGGGTACGGGATGGGTACGGGATGGGTACGGGGCGGTGTTATGTGACGTGTTAGTAACGGCGTTACGTTTCGCGTTAGTAGCGGGCGGCGTAACGTCATCCTTGAATTGGCCTGTCTCGCCCCGGTTTCTCTCCCGCCATTCCTGCTGTCTCTTGGCGTTGTTGGCTCTGTCGGCCTTTACCTGCTCGCCGCTCGGGTTGTAGATCAGGTAGTCGTGGATGCGGTACCCCTCGGGGATTACTTCCCAGAGTCCGGCGTCAACGAGTTCGGCCACGCACTCCCGCTCGGCATCCACCATCGCAGCGACCATACGGACAGCCCCAGCCTTGATCACCCCGTCGGTAAGCTGGCTGCCGCAGTAGGTAAGCGCGGCGAGATAAACAAGCTTGGCGTCCTTACCGAGTTCGACCACTTTCGGATTGGCGAAGAACTGATCGTCCAGTCGAATCCACGGCATCACCCCAACCTCCTGCCATGCGTCTCGCTATGGCAGTCGACGCAGAGCGTGATACCGTTCTGTACCTCAAAGCGATGCTCGGGGTAGAGGGCGAACGCCTTGATGTGGTGTGCTTGCAGTGGGCGATCAGTCGTCCCACATTCCCGACACCGATAGCCATCTCGGTCGAGAACTGCCTTGCGCCATGCCTTGTACTCGGGGGTATGCCTGAGTTCCTGATCCGATGGTTCCGAACCGAAGCCCCAGCGGATAACATCAGTCATCCAGAAGTTGCCTCGTATCTCATCCCATAGTCCGAGATCAACGAGGCGCGTAACGCTAGCCGGGGCGTCGTCGATTTCCGCCTCCGCTGACAGGCGCGGAATTACACGCGCCGGGATATATCCGTCCTTGCTTGCCTGCGCGCAGTAGCACAAGCCCACGAGGTAGAGATCGCGCGCGTCGCGCCCAGCAGCCATCACCTTGGGGTGGCGGAAGAATTGATCGTCCACCTTGACCCAACTCATAGCTACCCTCTGAGCGCGGCGACGAGGAAGGCGTCGAAGCCGTCCATGTCCACCGTATCGAGCACGCGGTCGCCTTTGCGCTCCCCCATCCATTTCAGCGCGCCCTCCGACCAGCCAGGACCGTCGAGCACGACCAGACACAGGCGATGCGTCCGCCCGATCGCCATCGTGAGATAGGGCAGCTTCTGATCGGCGGAACCGCTGTTGTGCTGGAACCGCGCGATGATCGGCAGTGCGCCGTACCCCGGCACCTCGCACAGCAGATCGGCCTTGAACGGTTGTCGGTATGGCGTTTCGCCGATGGGGACGTTCGTTTCGTACGCGATGCCGCGCTCGGCACAGATCGCGCCCAGCCGTACGATCAACGCTTGATGACTGTCGTCCGCTTGCGGGCCGGGACCGGGCATCTTCTTCGTGCTCATGCCGCCTCCGTGGGGTAGCGCGTCCACACATCGCCGAGGTGCGCGACAGTGCGCGCATACCGCTCGGTTTCGTCGCCGATATAGATGAGGGCGGAAGGGAATGGCGCGGCGTCGGCCTCGCCATCGGGACCGATGAAGCGCACCCGGCCACCGATGAAGCAGATCGGGAAATCGCGCAATCGGCGGAACCATTCGGTATCGGTGCGCGCCGGGACTAGGAGGATCGCGGCCTCGATCTCGCGCCGCTCGTAGGCGTGCACGGCACGCGCGACCCACCCGCCAATCTCTCTGCCATAGGGGGGGTTCACATAGACCCGGCCATGCCAGGGCGCGATCAGTCCGTTATCGTCCTGGGTCCAGTGCTGTGCGGCGGGAACGTTCGGCGTGCTCTTGCTGTTGGAGCAGGGGTCCAGATCGATGGCATCGAAGAAGTCCACCACCGTCTCGATTATCGCGGGCGGCGTATACCATTCGGGCGTGTCGGAGGTGAAGTGCACAGCATGGCGAGCCGGTAGGGCCTCGGGGGCATCCCAAGGATCCGCAACGGGATCGGCGAACAGATGCTGATCCTGTTCGATGTCGGCGCGGAAATCGCGAACTGAATAGGTGGGGTTCTCCGCCTTACGATCCTCGGCATGGGCGATCCATAGTGGCGGGTCGGTCGTCTGTCCGGCCTCGATATAAAAACTCTTCGCCAGTGGCAGATCACCGTCAATACGTGTTGACGGCTCGACGGATTCCCACGCATCTGCGAGCTTCCGTGCCCACTCACGGCTGATGGAAAATCCACGCGCCACCGAGGTTAGTGCGTCGTCGTTTTGCCGCTGCTTGCGCGCCCGTGCCTCCCAGAGACAATGGGCCTGCACCAACCACGCCCGCTTGCCGAGTTCGTCGGCGCGCTGGTACGTGGCGATCAACTGATCGTCGTCCATCCGGGGGATCAGATCGTGGAGGGTAGTAAACGTCGCTTCCGTAAGCGTGACCGCGTGGAGCGCTTCACCGGCTGTCGGGGAAATCGTCATAGCGCCGTGCCTTCCGCGCACGGAAAAGCCCCCAGGGTGGGTCGCTGCAAGCTGCTTAGGAATGCAGAACCACCCTGGGGGCTAATCCAGAATAGCACACCTTCTCCCGTTTGGGAGGAAGTGCGGAAGTATTCGTTTGTGGGTGTTGAGAACTGGCAGCTTGCGCGACCACGTTCTGCATTCCTAAGCCTAGCAAGCATAGCCGATTTGCCCTTCCCTGTCAAGGAAAACCCGCGAACGAACGCGCCTAGTCCGCCGCCTCTTCACCCCGCCCTAGCAACCGGCGCTTGAACGAGCGGCCCACCTTGCAGATCGGCGTACGTCGCGCCGCGATCGTGAGGCGTGCCCCGGTCCGGGGGTTGACGCCGTTGTGCTCCGCGCGCTCGCTCCACTCGAAACTCCCGAGGCCGGTCCAGATCACCACCTCATCCTTGGCGAGGGCGTCGGCGAGCACCTCCACCGTGCCATGCAGCACGCGCGCGGCAACCGCTTGACTCACGCCGCACTCCCGCGCCACCCGCTTGATGAGTGCTGTCCTGTGCAGATCGCTCATGACGTTCTCCTCCTTTATCGTGTCGTTCGTTCGCCCTCACGCCGCCCCCGCAGCGCCCCGCAGCGCCCCGCAGCGCCGGGTCAGGCGGCGTCCCGCCCCGCGTCGTCCGTCCCGGCGCGCAGCTCGTCCGCGATGCGGCGGTGCTGGTCCCGGCGAGAGCGGCAGTCCGCGAAGTCGCGGCAGCGCCAGTGCCCGCGCTCGGTACGCTCGGCGTGCTCGACCGGCACGATCCCGGAGCACCGCACGCAACAAATCGCGTGCAGGACGAGGCGGACGGTGAGGGTGGCGGCGGGGGTGGCGGCGGGGGTGGTGCTCATGCGACACCTCCTATGCCATGTGGACGATGAGGTCGCTCGGTCGCAGACCCTCGGGGAGCAGCACAAAGAAGTCGCCGTTGCGGTGGACGACATAGACGGTGCGAAGCAAACGCTCGGCGGTCTCATGTGCGAGGTCGATCGCTTGCCGTCGTGTCAGGTCAACCCCACCGATCAGGCCCACGATTTGCTGTGTGTTCATGCGGTGCTCCTCTCGGCGCGGCGCGGGCTGTCCGCGCCGCGCGCTGGTGGCGGTCAGTCAGACGTGGGGCCGCGCCCGTGGAGGTTATGGTCCTGCCCGTAGCGTTTGAGGGCGTCCATCGCGGCGAGATCGGGCACCACGGTCGTGTCATACCGCCCCGTGGTGGCATGGGCGATCCCGACGATCATGGACCAGTAGACGAGGCGTGCAGGCAGCCATTGCGCGAGGCGCAAGAGCATGTTGTCGCGGCGCTTGCGGACCTCATAACGGATCAGCGCGCCCCGGATGGTGGCGTTGTCAGGGTTCGTTATCTCGCGGATTAGCCAATACATCGTGTCCTCCAATGCCGCGCGCTGGCGGTCCTCTAGGCGGCGGTCGCCTCATCCAGTCCCCATGTGGCGCGCACGGCGAGGAGTGCCGCGTGCCAGGGGGCATAGCCGCGCTGTTCGATCGTGACGAACTGGTTGGACTCCTCTTGGTTGAGGCAGCATGGCCGGTCGGGGAACGTGCGGGCGAACTGGGCGGCGAGCGGGCGGGGGTCGGCGGCGGCGGGGGTCGTTTGCGCGGTGTTCATACTATTCCTCCACTTTCTGATAGTGCTTCGCCTTGATCGCGGCGAGCGCGCGTTTGATCGCGGTCCACTGGTCGGGCGTGGCGTCGGCTTGTAACGTTTTGAGCAGGGCGATGACAGCGGGGTACTGGTCGCCCGCTTGGGCCAGGTCATACGCCTGGGCGATCACGCGCTCCTGTGCGTCGGTGAGCGGGTCCGGTGCGTCCTGTGACGTCTGACGCGGCGTAGCGGGGATTTCCTGCCCTTCCTGGCGGTTCACCTTCTCGGTCGCCGCCTCAATCTCGGCGGCTTTTTCAAGGCTGCTCGTGTACCCCGCCGCGACGAGCGCGCGACCACGGGCGGCGGTTTCGAGCTTCTCGTACTGGTCCTCTTGTCCGCTGAACTTCTGGGCGGCGTGGCCGGTGCCGAGCACCCATTCGGTGCCGTCCGGCATCCAGCGCGAGACGATGGCGCGGAAGGCGATCCAGTCCTGTGCCGGTGCCTCCACCGTGGCCGTGGTGATGCACGTCTCGCCGGGATAGTCCGCGCAGAAGGCGTCGATCCGGTCCCCTACCGTCCGATAGTCCGCGAGTCGGGCCGGGAGGGGTTGCTTGCCGGGTGCGGGGCGGCGTTGTTGGTAGCCGCTCATCAGTGACCTCCGTGCGCGATCATGGTCGCCAGCAGCGCGCCGGCCACGACCAGCAGCGCGAGCGGCAGCGTCCAGTCCTCATGGCGGCGCGGGCCTGTCAGACTGGCCCATATCGTCCAGGCCAGCAGCAGGGGCCACGTCGCCACCGCGACCGCCTCGGCGCGCACGGCGGCCCAGAAAAGATGGGCCGCGAGGTGATCGTCGTAGTCGTAGGAACGCTGCCAACCCCCCACCGGGAAGGTTTTTCGGCACACCGGGCACTCATACCGAGGCCCACTCTGTTCAGGCCACATGCGCCCATCTCCTCCGCTGAACGATGTCATAAACGCTGTATGGAGAGATGCCATAGATCGCGGCGATCTCTTTGTATTGCTGCCCTTCGGCGCGCATTGCGCGAATCGCACGAATGTCGGACTCCTTCAGGGTTGTTTGTTTGTTGCGTTCGCCGTAGATGTGGCGATCCAACGCGCTCTTGTGCTGCGCGTTTTGCAGCCCCGTCACGACATCCAGATTGCTCATGTGGTTGTTGATGCGATCGGCATCGATGTGGTTGACCTCTAAGCCCTTCGGGATACGCTCACCCGTGAATGCCTCAATCACCAGTCGATGCACTAACCGAGTGCGGCATGTACTCCCGTCACACAGGTGCACGGTGTGGTAGCCATAGGTGCTAATAGTGAGGCGCAGCACGCGCGGCGTGCGGGCACGTCCGCGTCGAAAGACGCAGCGCACACGTCCGAAATCGCTGACTTCGTAACGCTGTTCGTATCCCAGCACGGGACGCCATTGCTCGGACGCTTCATAGGTCGGGCGCGCGGAGAAGGCGGGGCGGGTGTATCGTGTGGTCATCGGGCCTGCTCCTGCGCGGCAGGGCGTGGTCGGGATACCTGTGCCAACAGCCACCGGATCGCATCGGGGGCGCTCGCCAGCAGGCGCGCATTCGCCTCACTGGTGGGGCCATTCCCGGTGAAGGCAACTATCTTTTCCTTGCCGCTCCCCGTCTCGGTGGCGATCACTCCCCAGACCGTGTGGTTGTCTGGGGCAAACGCCGCCGCCTCGGTGAGAATGCGTTGTGCGTCCCTCAACGAGTCGCCTGTGTACCTCGCCCATTCCCACCGCTCCGGCGTCGCCGCGTCGAGTAACGCCTCGATGGTGGCGATGGACTCGTCAAACGTCGGCTCTTTGATCGTCATCGTGCTCCCCTCGGTGTGTGCGCCGCCCGGCCAGTGCCGACCGGGCGGGCCGTGGTGGTGTCAGTCATCGTCCGAGATTTCGATCGCCCGCCGGGCTTTGATGATGCGCACGTTCACGCCTCCTCGTCATAGATGATCAGGAGCGTGATCCGCCCCACACTCTCATCGGCGGCGGCCTCGCGCAGTTCCGTGATCGCGTCGTGCAAGAGGTCCTGGTCGTGCCGTCCCGCCGCATCCTTGGCGAGGCTTATCAGGTAGAAGCGGTTGCCCGGCGGCAGGGTGCCGACAAAGTCCCGTACCCGCTCGCGCGTGGTTTGCTGCGCCGGTCCCGTGTCCGTCTCGCTCATCGGTCACCGTCCTCGTCGCTGCGCGAACTTTGCCGAGCGCTTCGGGTCGTTGCGATGCGACCCGAAGCGCTTGCGCAGGGGGCGCTTGACGAGGTTGAACCAGTCAGGCGTCATCGCACCCCTCCCTTCATCTTGTGGCGACAAAAACGACAGATCGGGGTGTCCTCAGTTGGTAAGTCCGTTGAGGTATACGGCCAGACCCCACCGGGGATCAGCGCGGGCGTGCGCCCGCACAGTGCTGGCTCGATGGCGTCATTCGGGCAGTCGTAAGGGATGAGATGCCACGGGCTACGGCGCTCGCTGACGTACAGGTAGGTCACGATGCCACCGCCTCCCGTGCTGCCTGTCCCTCGTCCGGTTGCCCCGTGTGCCATGTCGCGGCCAGCCACGCCACGGTGACACAGCCCAGTCGCGCCGGGTCGACCCGGCGCGACCTGCTGCGCCAACGTCTCCGCGCTGAACCCCGCCTGGACCGTCAGCGTGTCCGCGAGGTCCGCGACGGTCGCGGCCAGCGGTCGCCCGGTGCGTGCGGCGATGGCGGTCAGCCCGGCCAGCAGGGCGCGCAGCTCGCGGTGATGCCGGTGCGGCAGGCCACGGCGCTGCGCCGCGCACGTCTCCGCGCACCACACCGCGCCGCTGACCACGTTGATCGTCAGAGCGTGGACCACGCCGGGACGGGAATGGGAAGCGCGGTGGGCGGTCAGGCGGTCGCCGTTGAGGGTGATCATGATCGCACCGCCATGATCCGCCGCCCGATCCACTCGCCTACTTGGGGGACGACGGCGTTGCCGAGGGCACGTCGTCGCAGTTCGTCCAGCCGATAGGAAACCCCATCAGCCACTCGGAGAATTCCGGGCTGATTCGCTGTCCAATCATCTCGGGATGGCGGTAGCGGATCACGCAGCACTGGTTCAGCGACCAACCCACGCCGTTGTGATCGCGCCGACAAACCTTCGGGCGCTTGGCGTCCGTCGCCGTGGGCGTAGGCCAGGATGAAGGCGCGATCACGGATATGCGGGGCACCAAAGCTTGCAGCTGGTAAACACTGCCACTCCGCGTCATACCCGCTCGCGGCCAGGTCGCCGAGAACAACGGGAAGACCTGCGCTAATGAGCGCTGCCACATTCTCCACGAGGACGTAGCGGGGTCGTACCACGCGAACGAGCCGGATGTACTCGACCCAGAGGCCGGATCGTTCCCCACCGATCCCGGCGCGTTTCCCGGCATTGCTGATGTCCTGGCAGGGGAATCCGCCGCAGATAATGTCAACCCGCTCCAACTCATGCCCGATCACCTCGCGAATGTCGCCGTACTTCGGCACGTCGGGCCAATGCTTCGCCAGCACCGCCCGACAGTAATCATCGACTTCGATCTGCCAGCGACAGGTCATACCCGCGCGCTCCAACCCCAGATCAAGGCCGCCGATCCCGGCGAAGAGCGAGCCGAAGGTCAGCGCCATCACGCAACCTCCTGATCCCACGGCGCTGGTGCCAGCGGCTTCGCGGCCCGGATGACCTGAAAACCGATGCTGTACGCCGCCGCGTAGCGGTCCAGCGTCTCGCGCGTGACGACGGGGCCGACGCGCACGGACGATGCAGCGGGCGGCGGGGATTGTTCGGGCGGGGTGGGCGGTGTCTGGAAGACGCGGAGGGGTTTCATCGTCCAACCCCCTCCACGTTGGAATCGAGCAAGGTGGTCAGGCTGCCGGGGGTGGCGAGGTCGCCGCAATCGTTGGCGCTGATGATGGCGTCTGCCGCCCACCACGGCGCATGGCCGTACATGTCATAGTCCACCACGTCGTCGGCGCACGGGAAGTGCGGGGCATCGTCTGGGAACTGGTAGATCGAACGGGCGATGATGCCGAGGGCGCAGTACCCGTCGCGGCACATGTACTGGCCCTCGGTGTCGTTCGGCGCGGGCAAGTCGTACACCCGCGACTCCGCATCGCTGAGCGCCGCAGCGCCCACGATCGGCTCCAGGAGCGCGCGGAGGGTGCGGGGCTGGTCAGGTGTCTCGTTCATCGTGTATGCTTCTCCTCGGTAGATTCGTTGGCACGGATTAGGAAATCAGGCGGCGTCCGGTGACACGGATGCCGCTTTTTTGCGTTTCTGCTCCAGGTAATAGGTCAGGTCGCTGATCGCGCCGAGCGTGCGATTGACACGCGCTTGCAGTTCGAGCATCTTGATTTCCTCCGCGATCTGCGCGCGGCGGACGGCCATGATCTCCTGGTTCAGCGCGGACAGGTCGAGCGTGGCGTCGCTGATCGGGCTGCGGTCGATCCGGGCGAACTCTCTGTGCATGACTCCCTCTCTAAACTCATTGCGCCACACCGGACGCTGGCGGGTTACGCTGCTCGTAGTCGCGGGCCACATGGCGGCGTGACGGGCGACTCAGGGGGACTGCTATGCGGCTGTGCGCTTCTCTTCTCGTGGCACCTCCTGGCTGGCTGTGGGGCCGGGCGACGGCGGGTGGCCTGTGGAGATGTCCGCCGCGTCGAGCCCGAGCAGGGCCGCGATGTGCGGCGGGATCGCGCGGCCCGGATACGACTCCGGGTCGCTGAATAGCTCGACCACCTGGCGGGCGAGGCGCGCGGCCTCGGGGGGGTACTCGCCCATCACGCCCCGATCCCCGCTGCGGCCATCTTCCGCGCCAGTTCGAGCGCGACCTTGCCCGCGCCGACGCCGCGTGTCTCCGCGATCAATAGGATCGAGTCGAGTGCTAGGCGCTGATCCAGCAGGATCGTCAGGCAGGCGAGGAGCGCGGCGGGGGCAGGTGCGGGTGGGGCGTACAGCTCCGGGAACTGCAAGCGGTGATCGGCGTACGACCCCCGGCGCACCGGCTGAGGCGGCGCGGGCGGGGCGTGGTGGCGCTTGATGAAGCCGGACACCTGGCGGTCTGTGATGCTCATGCGACCCTCTGTGGTTCTGCCTCAATAGCATTCGGGATTTCTGCCGACACATCGAAATAGCCATCCAGCGCCTCGCGCACGAAATGCGAAACCGGGCGATCCTCCTTGCGCGCCCGATCTTCCAAAGCCGCCTGTTGTCGTTCGGTAATCGAGACAGACGTCTTGACTAGGGGTTCACGGTGCTTCGGCATTGGCATGTCCTGACTCCTCTCTATCGGATTACCGATATTGGTATCATACACCCGATATTAGGAATCGTCAATACCTTTCCGATATTGGTATCGCTATGCTGATAACAGGCAGTGCGGTGCTATCGTCGGTGAGGGAAATGCGATTACCAGAAGGGCGACGGCCCCAACTCGGTCAGGAAATCAAACGGCTTCGGCGTGTGCGTCGGTGGACCCAGGAACAGCTAGAGGAGCGCTCAGGGGTCGGGCAGTCCACCATCAGCGCGCTCGAAAATGGCAAACAGGATCAGACAAGCGGCGAGTATTTACGCCGCCTTGCCGATGCTTTTGATGTGTCCGTCAACGTCCTACTAGAAGCGGCGGGCATCATGGATGAGGGGGAAACAGAGACGCCGAGGCGCGCGTCCACCCCGCTCTATGCCCCCATGCCTATCACCGTGCCGGTCTACGACCAGCCGGTGAGCGCGGGCAAGGGCGAGCCTGCCATCCAGCAATATCTCTACTTCTCGCCCGATAGCGGCATCCCGCCTGGCTGGTACGGCCTGCCGGTGATCGGCTCCTGCATGGTTCCGCACCTCTTCGAGGGTGACGTGGTGGTGGTCGATCCCGAGGGCCACGCCGATCCGGGGGACATGATCGTTTGCGAGATCGATCATGAGCAGGCGTTGGTGAAGTGGTTCACCAAGCATCGCGGGCAGCTCTTCATCGAGCCCGAGCGCGGCGAGATGGTGCCGTTTGACGAGTCGAGGATGCGGATCGTTGGGGTGGTGATGAAGATGTGGCGCGATGTGCGCCGGAAGCCACGCAAGGAAATCTTGCGCGCCGCTCAGGAGTAGGAGGATCACCATGCCACTACGCTATCGCAAGAGCGTCAAGGCGGGGCCATTCCGCGTCAACCTCAGCAACCGTGGCGTGGGCGGCAGCGTGGGCGCGGGCGGGCTGCGCTACAGCACGCGGCGCGGCCAACGACGCAGGAGTGGCCCGCCCTGCTGTCTCAACCTCTTGCTGATGTTCCCGCTCCTGTTACCCGCTCGCCTGCTCCATCTTGGCTGGCGACGTTTGCGCGGCTAACGCCATGAGGGTGGCCGGGTATTCAAGAGTCAGTTCCCAGGAGCAGACCGAGGGCTACAGCCTCGAGGCGCAGCGCCGCGCGATCACCGCCTACGCGGCCACGCGCGGCTGGACGGTCGCGCGCTTCTACACCGACGCGGGCGTCTCCGCGTTCACGGACAACCCGCGCAAGCGCCCCGCGTTCGCTGAACTGCTGAACGCCGTGACCGAACGCCAGTGGGACGTGGTGATCGTCCTCAAACTGGACCGCTTCGCCCGCTCGGTGCGCGTCTCGGCGGAGATGCTCGGCCACTTGCGGCAGCACGACTGCGCGCTCGTCTCCATCAGCGAGGGCTACGACTTCGGCTCGGTCAGCGGCCAGTTCATGTATCACATCATGAGCGCAATCGCGCAAATGGAGTCGCAGCAGATCAGCGAGCGGACCAAGCGCGGCCTCGCGGTGCGTGTCGCGGCGGGCAAGCACATGGGGCCGGTGCCGTGGGGCGGGCTGCTGGTCGATGAGCGCCTCGCGATCGACCCCGCGCGCGCCGCCGACATGGCGTGGCTCTTGGATATGCTCGCCAGCGGCTCGTTCGTCCGGGCGTGTCATGCGCTCAACCGGCGCGGCCTGCGGACGATGCGCGGCAATATGTTCTCGCCCGCCACGGTGCAGATGCTCCTGGGCTCCGCGGGGTGGCTCGCCGCGCAGCCCGAACCGTGGCCGGAACTGCTGGCCCTGGCCCGGCGTCGCCGGCCGGCATCGAGGGTCCGCAACGATCGGGTCGCGCACCCGTTGTCCGGTATCTGGCGCTGCGTCTGCGGCGGGAAACTCTACGCGGCGGGCACCTGGCGCGGGGCCAATGGCGTGCGGCAGCAATCGGTGCGCTGCACCCACTACACCCCCGACCGCCCTGATGGTGGCGGCTGCCCCTACCCGCGCACCAACGCGCGCCACTACGCCGAGCGCGTGCGGGAATGGTGCGCGGCGCTCCCCGACCCGCAGGTGCTCGCGGCGCGTATCGTGCCGGACGAGACCGCGGAGACGGCCACACGTCGCGCGGACATCACCCGCCGCAAGCGCCTGCTCGGGGTCGCGCTGAGCGATGACGCGTTGGACGAGGCCACGTATCGTGCCCGCCTCGTCGCGCTCCAGGCGGAGGAGTCCGCGTTGCCGGTCGCGGTGCGCGTGGGGCCGGTGATCGCCGCCGTGGCGCTGATGCGCGAGGGGCCGGACGCGCTCGACACCGCCGCGCTGAATCGGCTGTACCGGATGCTGCTGGACACCGTGATCGTGCGCGGGCACGCGGTCACGATCGTGCCTTCGGCGGCCCTCGCGGCCCTGCTACAAGCCAACTAGCCGCTCGATCACCTCCTCCACGGCGTCCCGCTCGAAGACCTCGTGGACGCCCCGTTCGGCTGGCGGGAAGGATGGCACTACACGGTGCCGGAGGGCTGGGGCGGCTGAGCGCCGGGGCCACCGGGTCGAGTACCCGGTATTGCCCGATAGGAGCGGTGGCGATGCGCGTGGTGACGCTGAACCTGTGGGGGATGCGCGGCGATTGGGCCACGCGCCGAGAACTGATCGTCGCGGGCTTGCGCGAGCTACGACCGGACCTCGTCGCCTTCCAGGAGGCGATCACGACCGACGAGTACGATCAGGCCGCCGATCTGCTCGGTGGCGGCTTCCATCGCGCCCACTCGCGGGAGCGGGAGGCGGATGGGCAAGGGATCACCATCGCCAGCCGCTGGCCGCTCGATGGGGTACGCGAATTGGACCTCAACGCGACCCCGCGCACAACCGACTTTGCCTGCACGACCCTCATCGCGACGGTCCGCGTCCCGGACCCGCTCGGGCCGCTCGTCTTCGTTAACCACTTCCCGGATTATCAATTGGACCACGAGCACGAGCGGGAGCAGCAGGCGGTGATCGCCGCGCGCGCCATCGAGGAACTGGTCGCCCGGCGCGGCGAGCACGTCATATTGGTCGGCGATCTCGACGCCGAGCCCGACGCCGCGAGCGTGCGCTTCCTGGCTGGCCGACAATCGCTGGGCGGCCAGGGCGTCTGCCACCGGGATGCCCGGGAAAGCGCGCATCCCGGCGAGCCGGGGGACACGTTCACGCCGCGCAACCCCCTGATGGCCGCCGCGAACTGGGACTGGCCGTTTCGGCAGATCGACCATATCCTCGTCCGCTGCGGCGCGCACGGCGGCCCCACGCTCGCCATCGCCGCCTGCGACCGCATCTTCGACGGGCCGCGCGCCGGGGTCTGGGCCAGCGACCACTTCGGCCTCGTCGCCGACCTCGACCTCCCGCCAGAGCGTCCCGCAGCGACCGCGTGATCGCGTGATCGCGCAACAGGCAGCCCACCCCAGGCGCATTTCTGCATACGGCGCTTCGTCATACCACCACGACGGCATGGCGCCGACCGAGTACACTGCGAGGAACCGACGACCCCGGAGTATGGCACCGAGACGATCTTCGAGGATGGCTGCGGCAACCAGCTCCAGCAGGTGTGCGGCGCGGGCCAGTCCCAGAGCGGGTCTGGATACCGCTCGGCATACCGGACGGTGCGCCGCTGCGGTGTTAGCGATTCCGCCGCCTGAGTAACAGCAGTTCGCAGCGCGCGCCGATCCGCCGTGGGAGCGCAGCGGCGTGCTCGGCGATCGTCGTCTCCATCAGGTGATGGGCGTTCGGCGTCATGCGGAGGAGATCGGCGGCGTCCTCCCCGCTGAGATCGAGCGCGAAGGCGAGCGGCACCATTTCCGCCAACACGAACGTGCCCGCGAATTGCGCCAGGAGCGCCGCGCGCTTCCCCGCCGCGATGCCGAGGAGCGGCAGCGCCGCGCGCAGTTCGCGCAGATGGTCCGCCGTGGGGATCACGATCGCCAGCAGCCCACCGGGCGCGACGACCCGCGCGAACTCGGCGGACCCTCGCGGCGCGAAGAGGTTGAGGAGCGCCGTCAGCGAGGCGTCGCGATAGGGGAGCCGCACCCGACTGTCCGCCGCGACGACGTTGATCGCGGGGGAGCGCCGCGCCGTCAGCGCCGCCGCCTCGCGCGAGACATCCGAGCCGACGAAGGCGAGTGGTCCCAACCCGGCGCGCGCCAGGAGCTCTTGCCGGACCTGGGCGAGATAATACCCCTCGCCGCAGCCCGCGTCGGCGATGCAGCGCGCACGGTCCCGCGTGGTCGGCGGTGTGGCGGCGAGGTGCCGCGCCACCGCCACGCCGAGCGCGACGGCGATCGGGCGATAATGGCCGCGATCGAGGAAGCGGCGGCGCGCGAGGAGCATGGCGCGCGTGTCGCCCGACACCGCGCCCCGCCGCCGCGTCGGCAGCAGATCGGCGTAGCCAGTCCGCGCGATGTTGAAGGCGTGGCCGCGCTGACAGCGCAGCGCCTGCCCCGCCCGGATCAGCGCCGCCTCACAATAGGGGCAGGCCAGGCAGGGCGCGATCCGCTCCCAGGCCAGCACGGCGCGGCACCGGGATGAAGAAGCTCAGGCCGTTCCGGTACATCGCCCCCTCCTAATGGTGCTCACAGCGTCGCTATCGGTTGGAGCCAGTATACAGCGCCTCCGCCGCCAGGAGCGCAATACGCCGCTTCTCTCGGCGCAAGGTGGGACTGCGCGGGACTTCCTGGGTAGAATAGCGGTATCGACCGGGGCCAGCGCGGTCCCGAACATGTACCTACCGGCGTGGAGAGTATTGTGAGCATCCTGCCTCAGGCGGTCGTCGCCCTTATCATCATCGTGCTACTCAGCCTCGGTGCCTTCTTCATCGGGAGCAATGGCGCGCGCGCGTCGAGCAACTGGCATCCCGCCGCGAGCTGCACCACCGGCAGCACCCCCATAAAGTGCGTGGGTAACTAAATACCACCCGCGCTGGCCTGGCCCGCCGCACCGTCCGGTGCTGTCGCGTTGGCGGCGAGCGCCAGGCGGGGGTCATTGAGGATCGTCGCGGCGACCCCGGCCCGGCGCTGCGCCAGCAGTTCGGGCGTCGTCGTCTCGCCGACCGTCTCCGGGGTCGCGCCGACGCACATGACCCAGACCGGCTTGCCGCGCGCCGGAACGCGGCCAGCGTGTTCTCCGGGGCGAGCGCGGACGCGCCGCGATGGGCCATGATCCCGAGGGTATGCGACATCACCAACCCCTTCCACAAGCGCACAGGCGCCAACACAAGGGACGTGAGCCTCAGAGACACAGAGACGCAGAGGACGATTGGAGAGAGGGAACGGAGGGAACGATAGCGACGGCACCATCCTAATGGGGGCGGGGCGACGCGGCAAGGCGGCGGCGATGGAGTCTGATACCCCAGTCCCCGGAGGGGATAGTATGCCCTTCAGGGGTAGTAGCTGCCCTTCATGGGTACGGTGTGCCCTTCAGGGGGAGCGGCTACCCTCCGGGGCATTGCAATCCCGGACCCGCGCGCGCGGCGGCACCGCGACCACCCTCACCCCGGCGCTGCGCGCCACCCCTCTCCCCATCCGAGGGAGAGGAGCATCGCCGTTGCTGGTTCTTATGGTAGAAACGTTGGTAATTGCCGCTACGAGCAGCGTGGTACTTCGGCACCTTGCGGCACCGTGGCGCAGGTATGGTAGGGTTGGATGTGGACGGCGGTACGGTGCCGCAGATGGAGGGGACACGATGACGAGTGGCACGACCGATGTGATCGATCAACTGGCGGGGATCACGCCAGGCTCGAAGCTGGCGGAGTTGCGCGTCGCGCGACCGGTCCTGGTAAAGGCGACGCAGGGGAGCCACGAGGCGCTCTTCGAGCCGGAAGACCTCGGCGGTGTCAGCCACCGGGAGCGCGACGGTCTTGCGCTGCGGATCGCGGTCCTCACGCCGAGCCCCGAATTGGTGGAGTGGTACGGCGGGCGCTTGCGCGCCCAGGGCGAGAGCGCCGCGACGATCGCCGCGTTCGAGCAGGGGCCGGACGGCGCGGGCCTCACCCCGCGCGAGGTGGCGCTGCTGCGCCACGCCGACATCCTGGCGAATACACCCGGGGACGCCTCCCCGGAGGCGATCGCGGCGCTGAAGGCGGCGGGCTTCACCGCGCGCGACATCGTCACGCTCTCCCAGTTGATCGCGTTCGTGAGTTTCCAGGCCCGCCTGCTGGTCGGGCTGCGCCTGGTCGGGGAGGAAGCATAATGGCCGAGAAGCTGGCGTTCACGCGCGACTTCGTCACCTGGCAGCCCTGGGTCGAGACGGTGGACGAGGTCGGGCCGACCGAGGAGCAGGCGGCGCTGGTCCAGAAGGTCGCGCCGAACCCGAAGAATCGCGCCTACTACGCGACCCTGGCGCACGATGTCCCGGCACTCCGCGAGCGGACCCTGCTCTTCAACGAGATCATGGCCGGGCGCGGCGGTGTCCCCCGCCAATACCGCGAGCTGGCAGCGACGGCCACCTCGCGCGTCAACGGCTGCGTCTTCTGCGCGTCGGTCCACTCGCGGGCGCACGCCCAGATCACCAAGGATACGACGATCATCGATCGCCTCCTCGATCAGGGCGTGGACGCCACGCAGCCGGAGCGCGAGCGCGCGGTGATCGACTACAGCGTGAAGCTGACCCGCGATCCGGCGGGGATGACCAGCGCCGACCTCGCGCCGCTGCACGCGGCGGGCTTCTCCGATGGCGAGATCCTGGACATCAACAACGCCGCCGCCGTCTTCGCCTGGGCCAATCGCCTGATGCAGACGATCGGCGAGAGTGTGGCCCCGGCGACGGAGTAAGCGTCAGGCGGCGGGCAACAACTGCCCGCCGCCGGTCTACCCTCGCCCGACAATAGAGGAACCGATGAGTATGACGAAGGCGCTGCACTTCACCCGCGAGCTGGTCAGTTGGTATCCGTGGATCGCGCCGGTCGAGGAAAGCAGCGCGACCCCGGAGCAGGCCGAACTGCTGGCGAAGATCACCACCAACCATCGCTACTTCGCGACCCTGGCGCACGATCCCCCGGCGCTGCGCGAGCGGACCGCCCTCTTCAACGCGATCATGTACGAGCATGGCGGGGCGAGTCGCGCCGACCGCGAGCTGGCGGCGACCGCGACCTCGCGCGTCAACGGCTGCGTCTACTGCGCCTCGGTCCACGCGCGCCTCCACGCGCAACTGAGCAAGGACGAGACGCCGATCGACCGCCTGCTCGACGAGGGGATCGACGCCACGCAGCCGGAGCACGAGCGCGTCATCATCGACTACGCCGTCAAATTGACGCGCGACCCGGCGGGCATGACCGGCGCCGACCTGGCACCATTGCGCGCCGCCGGTTTCTCCGATGCGGCGATCCTCGATGTGAACAACGCGGCGGCGGTCTTCGCCTGGGCCAACCGCCTGATGCAGAGCCTCGGCGAGGGGCGCGTCCCGGCGGCGGAGCCCGCATAACCGCTCGCGCACGGACAATGTACTTATCGTGGCACCACAGTTGCACGGTCACCAGCGTGACCGTGCAACTGTGGTGCCCGCCGACTTCCGGGCGCGCAGCAAACGGTCGGCCCCGTCCTGCGCGGGATCGTGTTCGTCTCACAGGCCGACATCCACGAAAGCCATAGGAAGGACAACGCATGAGCGTCGCGACCGAGAACTACACCCTGACGAACGGCGTGCCGATCCCGAAGATCGGGTTCGGCACCTGGCAGATGCCGGATGGCGAAGACACCTACAACGCGGTCTTGTTCGCCCTCCAACATGGCTACCGGCACATCGACACCGCCCGTGCCTACGGCAACGAGCCGAGCGTCGGCAGGGCAGTCCGCGACAGCGGGATCGCGCGCGGCGACCTCTTCGTAACCACGAAGCTGCCCGCTGAGGTCAAGGATTACGACGATGCCCTGGCGAGTTTCGAGACGACCATGCAGGCGCTCGATCTCGGGTATGTCGATCTCTACCTGATCCATGCGCCGTGGCCGTGGGAGCAGCAGGGCGCGAATTTCCGCAAGGAAAATAGCGCCGTGTGGCGGGCGCTGGAGGAGCTCTATCAGGGTGGCCGCTGCCGCGCTATCGGCGTCTCCAACTTCACCGTTGACGACCTGACGGCGCTCCTGGCGGCCAGCGCGATCACCCCGATGGCGAACCAGATCCGGTTCTTCATCGGCAACACGCAGGAGCCGATCACCCGGTTCTGCCAGGATCACAACATCCTGATCGAAGCCTATTCGCCGCTCGCCACCGGCGCGATCCTGCAGAACGAGTCCGTTGCGGCCATCGCGCAGAAGTACCGGACCAGCGTGCCGCAGCTCTGCGTCCGCTACGCGCTGCAACGGGGCACGCTGCCGCTGCCGAAATCGACCCACCCCGAGTACATCACGCAGAACGCGGACGTGGACTTCGCGATCGAGGCGGAGGACATGCACTATCTCGACGGCCTGCAAGACACCACGAAGAAGGGTGCGTAGGGCACCGGACAATAGCGTGGTCGCCAGCCGCACGGCTATCGCTCGCTCCATCCCAACGTTTGTGGCGCGCGGGGCGCGGACGATATCGTCCGCGCCCCGCACCGTGATCGCCAACACCCGCGCGAGCGACGATCTCGCCGTCGTGCCACTCGCCGAGGCGGAGCGCCCGGTCCGCGAGCTCGCCCTGGTGCGCCATGCGGACGGTCCCGCGCGCTCCTCGGCGGCGCTCGCCCTGATCGCGGCGCTCGGCGGAGGCGAGGGCGATCGTCGCCCGCAGCTAAAAGCGTCCTCGGTTACGACAGAGCCGTGCGCAGAATGAGCGCCAGTCGCGGCGGGATGGCGGTACGGTGGTGCGGGGCGGCCATCAGACGCTGTCGCTTTCTCGGCTGGCGACACACCGTAACCGTTGCGCGCCGGAAGATCGGTCAGCGCCGCCCGATCCGATAGCGGAAGAGATACCAGAGGTTGTGGAAGCCGTCGCGCCAGGTGAAGAGCTTGGTCTCGCCGATCCGCTTGTAGTAGGCGACCGGGCGCTCGCCGAAACGGATCTGCGGCGCGCGCAGGGCGTCCAGCTTGATCTCCTCCGAGAAGGCCATCCCCGGCTGACACGGCGCGATCCAGCGGAGGCAACTGCGGCGGAAGACCCACATGCCGGACTGGCTATCGGCGAAGGGGTGGGGGAAGAGGGCGCGCGCCGTCCAGGTCAGCACCATGTTCCCCAGCCGGTTGCGCCGCCGCATCGCGTGCGGGTCTTGCAGCGGGAAGCGGCTGGCGGAGATGAAATCGAGCCCACCCGCCAATAATTCGTCGATCAGCGAGGCGATCCGCGCCGACGGGTAGGTGCCGTCGCCGTCCACGGTGGCGATGATGTCGCCGGTCGCGGCGGGCAGCCCGGCCTGATAGGCGCTGCCATAGCCCTTGCGCCCCTCGTGGATGATCCGCGCGCCGAGTTCGCGCGCGACCTCCGCCGTGCCATCGGTCGAGTTGTTATCGACGACGATCACCTCGTCCACGTAGTCCGGCATCGCGCGCAGGACGTGCGCGACCCCCTCCTCCTCGTTGAAGCAGGGGATGACGACCGAGATGCTGAACCCTTTGTACATCAACGCTCCGCGCAGTGGGCCAGTGGGCGAAGTGGCCCAGTGGGCGAGTGGATTAGTAGTCAGTGGTCAGTGGTCGGCGCGCAACGCCGCATCGGCACAATGGGCGGCGGCGAGCCGCTCTCGCTCGATGAAAAGGCCACGCGGCCCGGGTATCACCGTCTATATCTCAGCAGCGGGGACCATACCACGTCACCCGCCCCTCTGCCCGCTCCCCTCTTTCTCCCGCCGTGCTCTGCGTCTCTACGTCTCCTGTTCGTCCCCATTCGTCATCCGTCATTCCGTCCTCTGCGTCTCTGCGTCTCTGCGTCGCTGAGGCGACCCCGTTCCCGACACCCGCTTTCTGCCGACTGCCGACTGCCGACTGCCGACTCCCCCCAACGCCAGCCCCGCCAGCAGCACGATCCCACCGAGCGCCGCGTTGCCGACGATCCAGCGGATCGTCTGGGCGCGCGGGAAACCGGCCACGGCGGCGTACCAGGCCCAGTGATCGACCAGGTGGTGCCGCGTCTCGTCGTAGCCCCGGTCGTCGTTGAACCACCAGAAGCGCGAGCGCGGCGTGTCCGGCAGCGGGTCGAGCGGCAGCGCGTCCCGCACGGCCAGCGGCGTCCCCGCGCGCCAGACCTCGACGTTGTGGACGAAGACGCCCAAAATCTCGTCGCGCGTGCCCGCGCCCACCCGCGCCGGATTCCAAATCGCGCTCTGGAGGGTCAGCGTCGCCGTGCCGTCGGCGGACAGCGCCTCCGCCGGGATCGTCAGGCTATCGATCCACCCCTCCCCGGTGCCGGTCACGTCCTGCTCCGTCACCGCGCCAGCCGGGAGGGGCACGCCGTTCAGCAGCACCGTCGCGCGGTCGACCCGGAGGGCGCGCGGGCGATTATCGAAGAAGGTCAGCTTGACCGTCAGCGGTGCGCGGCTCGCCGGATGCAGCACGATGAGACCCGCGCCGGTCGTCCAGCGCGGGAAGAGCGGCCCCGCGCCCGGCACCGGCGGATCGGCGGCGGCGAAGCCCCCGGTCAGCATGGCGCTGTCGGGCGGCGGCAGGAGGCGCGTGCGCCACTCCCCGATCCGCCCGCCCAGATAACGGAGATGCGCCAGCAGCGGCGTGGCGGCGGGGGTGAAGTGCCGCGCGTCCTCCTGCGAGCGGAGGATGTACCAGTCGAAATTGACCAGCACGCCGAGCAATTGGACCGCGAGCGCCAGCGTCACCACCAGCGCCACGAGCGCGCGCCGGATGGCGTGGGCGCGCAGGCCATCGAGGATACCGATGGCCGGGAGGACCGCGAACGGGAGCGCGATCAGCAGGTAGCGCGGCCCCCAACTGCCATCGCCGTGCCAGGCGAGGATGCGGCTATAGAAGGCGTAGTGCGCCGCGACGACGCCCAGGCAAACCAATGCCTCGGCGCGGCAACGGCGCAGGAACGGCCACCACCCCGCGAGCGCCAGCAGGACCGGCGGCGAATACCAGAGCAGGCCCTTCCCCAGCCCGATCGTCAGGCCGACGAAGCCGGTCTCGAAGGGGATCACGAAGAGATCGTCCTGGCTGCCGTAGCCGATCGTCAGCGGTCCCCCGTAGAGGGCGCTGTTGTAGCGTCCTTCCGGGATCGCGGCGAGCGCCATGCCGACCACGACCCACGCGAGCGCGCGAATCGCCGCCCCGAGCCCGTACCGCCCGCCACCCCCCTCGCGCCAGAGCACGACGGCGCGATAGAGGAGATAGAGCGCCAGGAACGGGAGCGCGATCGCCGCGTGCGGCTTCGTGGCGAGCGCCCCGACCGTCGCCACGCCGCCCACGATCAGCCAGCCGGGCGCGCTGCCCGCGTCGGTGCCGCGCCGGAAGGCGTAGAGGATCAGCAGCAGGAAGAGGGCGGTCAGCGGCTCGGCGAAGAAGGTCCGCCCGTGCGGCCAGGCGCTCGTCGCCAGCCCGTAGATCAGCGCCAGCGCCAGCGCCGCGCCATTGCCGTAGCGGAGCCGCCGCGCCAGTAGGTAGAGGAGCGCGACCGTCGCCGCCGTGACGAACGCCCCGAAGTACGACGCGGCGAAGCGCAGCGCGTAGCCGCGCGCATCGGGCGGCAGGAGGGGCGTCGCCGCGAGCCCCGCGACGTAGAAGGGGATCGCCAGGACCGCTTGCGCCGGGCCGTAGACGCTGTACTGCTGCCCGTCGCGCCCGGTCGTCGTGGTCAGCCCCCAGGCTCCATCGGGCATCACGGCGGTGTGCCGCTCCACCATGCTCTCGGTCAGGCGGAAGATCGTCTCCTCGTCGGTGGCGTAGAAGTGCCCGGACGCGGTGAGCATGTAAAAGCCCAGAAAGGCCAGGAAGAGGGCCAGCGCCGCGCGCCGCCCCCGCCTCATCCCGCCGGGTCCGTCCGCCGGGACGCTCGCCAGCCGTTGCCCCGGTGCCGCTATCGCCCCTGCCATCGACTCCCCGCCCTCACCCCCGCCGCCTGCAGGCGGCACCCCCTCTCCCAAGTCCAGGAGAGGGGGAAGATCAAATCCTTGGAGCCCGCTTGCGAAACGCGGCACGACGCCACCCAAGCATCACCTGGAATCATCGCCGTCAGACTGCGTCCGCGCAACGCCATCGGCCATACCCGCCCACCGATCACGCGCCACCCGACTGGGGCGCGATCGCCACGCGCCGCCGCCTCACCACCCGCCGCCGTCGGCCACCCCGCTTCTCGCGTGCCGGGAGGGTCCGCCAGCCGAGCGCGATCCCCGCCGCCGCGATCGCCACCGCCACGGCGGCGTACCCACCGAGCCAGAGGGCGACGTGCGCCGCTCCGAGGCCGGACACGGCGACGTACCAGGCCCAGTTATCGGTCAGGTGATGGCGGATCGCGTCGTCGTTGGCCCACCAGAAGCGCGAGCGCGGCGTGTCCGGCAGCGGCGCGAGCGCCAACCCCTCGCGCACGGTCAACGAGCGCCCCTCCCGCCAGACCTCCACGTTGTGGACGAAGACGCCCACGTCCTCGTCGCGCTCGCTCACGCCGCTCGCCTGCGGGTTCCAGGTCGCGCTTCGCAGCGTGATCGCCAGCGGTGCGCGACCGTCATCCGGCGGGGCCGTCTGGAACTGGTAGATCCACCCCTCGCCGTTGCCGGTCGCGTCGCGCCGCTCGACCGCGCTGTCCGGCAACGTCACGCCGTTCACCAACACGGTCGCCAGATCGGTTCGCAGCGCGGGCGGGCGGTGATCGAAGAAGGTCAGCTTGATCGTCAGCGGCGAGCCGTCGATCGGGTAGACCCGCACGACGCCCGCGCCGTTCGTCCAGCGCGGGAAGAGCGCCTCGCCGGTCTCCGCCACCCCGGTCGCCCCGACCGTTGCCACGTCCTCTTTGTAGGAGAAGCCGTCGCCGAGGAGCACCGTACCGGGCGGCGGCGCGAGCCGGTAGCGCCACTCGACCAATCGCCCGGTCAGGATGCGCGCGTGCGCCAGGAGCGGCGAGGCGGCGGGGGTGAAGTGCCGCGCCCCTTCGTCGGAGCGGAGGACGTACCAATCGAAGTTGACCAGCACGCCGAGCAGTTGCACCGCGATCCCGAGCGCCACGATCACGCCGACGAGCGTGCGCCGGAGCGGGCGGGCGCGCAGCCCTGCGAGGATCGACACGGCGGGGAGCAGCAGGAAGGGCAGGATGATCGCGAGGTAGCGCGGCCCCCAACTACCGTCGCCGTGCCAGTAATCGATCCGGCCGTAGAAGCCGAGGTGGACGAGGGCCAGCCCCAGGCAGGCGAGCGCCGCCGCGCGCTGACGGCGGAAGAAGCCCCACCACCCCGCGACCGCCAGGACGATCGGCGGGGTGTACCAGAGAATCCCCTTGCCGCTCGACAGGGTCAGGCCGTAGAGCCCGGTCAGGAACGGCGTGCGGAAGACATCGGGTGCCCCCGCGCCGTAGCCGGTGCTGAGCGGTCCTCCATAGACGGCATTGTTGTAGAGGGCGAACGGCAGCGCCACGAGGGCCAGACCCAGCCCCCACGCCACCACCGCCCGCACGATCCGCCACAGCCGCGCCCGCCCGTCCCCCGCGTCGCGCGCCCAGACCCGCCCCACCAGGAACAATCCCAGGATCGGCAGCGCGATCGCCCCCTGCGGCTTGACGACGACCGCCCCGAGCGCCGCGAGGCCGGAAGCGAAGAGGGGGATTGTCCGTAGTCCGTAGTTCGTAGTCCGTAGTGGCGGTGCATCTGCCGTTGAAACGACGGCGTCTGCTGTTGAGGCGAGCGGCCCGGTCTCGCCAGCCCTTTCTTCTACGGACCACGGACTACGGACTACGGACTCGATCAGCGCGAAGCTGAGCAACAGCAACAACGCCGTCAGCGGCTCCGCGAAGAAGGTGCGCCCGTGCGGCCAGGCCCCGGAGGCGACGGCGTAGATCAGGGCCAGAGCGAGGGCGGCGGGGGCACCGTAGCGGAGCCCGCGCGCCAGCCGATAGAGGAGCGCCACCGTCGCCGCCGTCACGAAGGCGTTGAGCAGGGAGACGCAGTAGCGCGTGATGTAGCCCTCCTGATCGGCGGGGAAGAAGCGCGCCACCAATTTGCCGAGGAGATAGAGGGGGAGGGCCACGAGCGACTGACCCGGCGTGTACTGCGCGTAGAGCGCGCCACCGGCGTCGCGCTGCGTCCCGATGATCCCCCAGGTGTCCGGCACGGCGAAGGTGTGACGCTCCACCAGGCTCTCCGTGACCCGGTAGACCGTCTCCTCGTCGGCGGCGTAGAAGTGCCCGCTCGCCGTCAGCAGATAGAAGCCGAGGCAGGCCAGGAAGAGGGCGAGCGTCCGGCGACCCTCACCTCCCCGGCGCGCGGCGCGAGCGGGCGATGCGCCGACGGTGGGTGTCGGGGCGGGGGGCGCGAGCACGCTCATCGTCGCCCATAGAGCAGCGGCGCGGTCATAGCGTCGTATCGGCGCGGTGGGACGCAGAGGTAGGCCGCGAGACGGTGAGGCGGGACACGGGTATACAACCGCGATCGGGCGCGGTGCCGAGGCTGGCGTACGGCCTTCAGATGGGCAGGACTCAGCACCAGCATCCGGTTCATGCGCCGCGCTCCTTGTCGATCGTGCGCGGCAAGTATAGTCAAGGGGCCAGGGGGCCGCAATCGGCGGGGGGAGGTTGCCGTGCGCGTCGGTGCGGCCCGCACCCCGGCTCGGCACCCACCGCCCAGCGGGCACCCGCCTATCTGGGAGAGGGGTTTCGTTGTGGGGTGGGCGGGGCATGGCGGGGACCCTCACCCCCGCCGCCTGCGGGCGGCACCTCCTCTCCCCATCCGAGGAGAGGGGGAGGAGCCGCTGCAACCGTTCGTAAACGACCATCAGGGCTACTACCGCTGCATGAGTGACTATCCCAGTCCGCGCAGACGGACTTCGTGGCGGCGAACCACCCTCAGCCGGGGGTTTCAACCCCTCGGTCACTCACGCCAGTGGGACAACCATCATCTTCTTCTATGTCTCCTAACTATCCGTCCCTTCCTCCCTTACCCCCTCTACGCCTCTGTGCCTCCTGTTCCGTCCCCTATTTGTCACTCGTTATTCGTCATCCGTCATCTCGTGCTCTGCATCTCTGCGTCTCCGCATCCCTGCGCGATCCCCGTCCCCCGAGCCTACCAGCGGCTCGTCGAGGGGCGGTTGGCGGTGGTGGTGTCGTAGAGCTCCATCAGCGCGTGGACCTCGGGCGGCAGCGCATCGCTGACCGGCAGGGTCAGGCGTTGCGCCTCCTCGAAGAGGATCGGGTAGTGCGCCGTCCAGTTCTTGCCGGTCAACTCCGCCGCGATCTTCGGCGCATCCACGAAGTCGGGGTGCCGCGCCACCAGCAGTTCGGCGATCAGCGCCTGCACCTGCACCATCGCCTTGTTCGCCTGATCGGCCAGGATCAGCGACTCGTCATACATCGCGTTCGTCCCCTTCTCCTCCGCCAGCAGCAGGAGTGAGGGGGCCGGATAGGGGCCGATCTGCGGCGATACCGGCCCCAGCACGGCGTTCGGGTCGAGGACGATCTCGTCGGCGGCGAGGGCGATCAGCAGCGCGGGGCCGGTCGCGTGGTACGGCACGAAGACCGTCACCCGCCCCGCGTGGCGCACCAGCGCGTGCGCGATCTGCTCCGCCGCCAACGCATGGTCGTGGCGCGCGTGCAGCACCAGATCGAGCGGGGTCCGCACGGGGGTCCGGGCGATCTGCCGCAGGAGCTCCTCGGGCGTATCGAGCACGTCGCGCGTGATGATCGGGAAGCCGCAGAGGCGATAGGTCTCGCGGTGCGCGATCAGCGACAACGCCCGCGAGCCGCGCGCCCGCCCGAGCCGTTCCAGCCCGCCCGCCCGCCGCAACAGCAGGGTCCGCCGCTGCGCGAGCGGCCAGAGGAGCAGGCCGAGCACGATGAGCCACACGAGCGTTGTGAGCGCCTGGAAGACGGTCGTCACCTATTCACCCCGAAATTCATCCCTTTACCCTCTTCCCCTGACGGCACAAATGCGGTATCCTCAGGGTGTACGGACAGTCAGGCATCGGGAAGCCGATGCGGTTCGGCAATGGGCCACGGCGACCGCGCCGACGATGGGGACCGCGATGCCACAGCGCGACCGCAGGCCCGTTTGGTCGGGTAATGCTAGCATATCCCCAGCGCGGGCAACGCCGCCTGTAGCTGACCGGCGGTGCGACGACCGATGAGCGCGGGGACACCGGGGGTCCGCTGGTTCGCCTGGCGCGCGGTGCGGGAGGCGCTCGATTATGGCCGCGCGGGGGGGATCGCCCTGCACCGCTTTCGCCACGATCTGCGCCCGTTCGGTCTCGGCGCGTTCGAGCCCGCCTGCCACATGCTGTCGGCGGATCGGGCGGCACTGGTCGCATTCGGTGCCCGTTTCGGTTTACGCCCGGCCTGGCTGGAACCGCCGCGCTCGCGCCGCCCGGACATCTGGCACTTCGATCTCTTCGGCATGGCCCTGCGCGAATTGGAGGCGGCCTATCCGCCACCGGAGGAGGTGCTGCGAGCGAGCGAGCGGCGCGAAGCGGGCACGGATGCTGACACGGCGGAATGATTCTTGCGTTTGGGGACGCGGAAACACGCCGCTGGGGGCGGTAAACTGCACGCAACTTGCAGACGGTATAGAATCGATCTGGGACCGATGGTGGCAGACGGTGGAGAATCGAGCCGGGACCGACGATGATGGAAGAATCCTGGTGAGCGGACGGAGGATGGACGCATGAACATGGAAACTGGCGGATTCGGCGGGGACGATCGGCGCCGACTCCTGGTTCCGGCCCTGATCGTCGTGGCGGCCCTGGTGGTGCTGCTCCTGATCATCGGCATCGCCTCGGCGATCCGCAGTCGTAGCGGGGCGGCACCGACCGCGACGACTGCGGCGGTGGCGACGACGAAACCGCCGATCGTCGCGGGCTCGGCGACCGTCGGCACCCGCACCACCGCCTCCAGCTCGCCGCGCCCGAGCACCGCGCCGGGAGCCTCGACCGCGCCGGGGGCGAGCACGGCACCGGGGGCGAGCACCGCGCCGACCGCCGGTGCCGCCTACGTGATCGCCAACACCGGCGGCGACAACATCAACCTACGCCGTACCGCCTCGACGAGCGCCGAGATCGTCGCGCGCCTCGCCGAGGGCGACCGCGTGACCGAGATCGGCCCCGCGCAGACGGTCGAAGGCCGCGAGTGGCGGAATATCCGCACCTCGGACGGCATCGACGGCTGGGCCGCCAGCGAGTTCACGCAGAAGGCGCCGTAGCGCAGGGCAACTCTCCGGCGCAGCAAAAGAGGGGCGGGGGACCATATCCCCCGCCCCTTGTTGCGTTCCTCATCTCAGCTGGAGCCGGTGACCGGGGTTGCACTACCCCGGCGGGCAGCCGCCACCCCGGCGGGCAGCCGCTACCCATGAAAGGCACACTGTCCCCATGAAGGGCACACGGCCACGGCGAGGGGCTACGGCCACGAAGCCCCGAGCCGCAGCTTGGGCGCACCTCCCCTCCAGGGACCGGGGCTGTGGCATGAGGGCAAGCCTGCTGCATGGCGCTATGGCGCTGTAGCGCGCCGCGTCAGGCGCTCGGCTCCAGCGTCACCCCGTCCACGTAGCACCAGATCCAGTCTTCGCCCGGTTCTGCGGATTGCATCAGCGGGTGCTGCGTGGCGTGGAAATGCTTGGTCGCGTGCGTGTTCTTCGAGGAGTCGCAGCAGCCGACGTGCCCGCAGATCAGGCACATCCGCAGGTGGACCCATTCGTCCCCCAGCTTCAGACATTCCTCGCAGCCAGCGGTGTTCGGCGACACATCGTTGATCTGATCCAGGTGCGAACAGGGCACGCTCATCGTGTACCTCCGGGTGAGTGGGCCAGTGGGCCGATAGACGAAGTGCGTCGATGGGGCAGGACGAGCAGCCACGCTCCTGGTTATACCACTTCCCCGCGACCAGGTGTTGCCGGTGAGCGAGTGGGCGAGTGGGGGCGTGGGCCTTGGAGACGCAGAGCCACAGAGCGACGAGGGAACGAGAGGAAGAAAGGACGGAACAAGAGGCACAGAGACACAGAGGGGGATGGGAGGGCAGGTGTTGGGATATTCCAGTCCCCAGAGGGGATAGTATGCCCTTCATGGGTAGTAGCTGCCCTCCGGGGCACTTCGTGGCGGCGGAGCCGCCCTTAGCCGGGGCAGTGTGTCCTTCCTGGGTAAGTGTGCCCTTCATGGGTAGTGCAATCCCGGAACCACCCACGCCGAAGGACGGCCCTCACCCCGGCTCGTGCGCCCAGAGGGCACCCGCCGATCAAGGAGCGGGGCTTCGTTGTGGGGGTGGGTGGGGCATGGCGGGGATCCTCACCCCCTGCCCCTCTCCCCATCCGAGGAGCGGGGACCATCGCCGTTGCAGGACTTCGGGCTGCTACGTTGGTGGGCGGCACCGCGCGTGTAGTGGCTCCGCTCCCCCGCTAATCGTGCCCTCTTTCCCTCGTTCTCTGCGCGCCCGGTGCGCTTGCGTGCTCTGCGGGCTCTGTGGCTACCACCCCCTTCCTCACTTCTCGTCTCCGTGTCTCTGTGTCTCTGCGTCTCTACGGCGGCCCTCGTCCCCTATCCCACGCCTACTCCGCCACGATCCGGGCGTAGCGCTTCTTCCCGGCGCGCAGCAGCAGCGCGCCATCGGTGAGGGCGGCGTCGGTCAGTTGCGCCTCAGGGTCGGTCACGGCGGTGCCAGCGACCGACGCACCCCCCTGGGCGATCAGGCGACGCGCCTCGCCCTTCGACTTCGCCAGCCCCGCCAGCACCAGCAGATCGATAAGTGCGATCCCGGCGTCGAACATCGCGCGCGGCACCCCTGTGGTCGGCACCCCTTCGCCGAGCGCGCCACCCCCCGCGAAGAGGGCGCGCGACGCCGCCCGCGCCTCGTTCGCCGCCCCTTCGCCGTGACTGAGGCGCGTCGCCTCGAACGCGAGGGTCTCCTTGGCGGCGCGGATGTCGGCCCCCGCCAGCGTGGCGAGTTGCGCGATCGCATCCAGCGGCAGGAAGGTGTAGATCTTCAGCAATTGCTCCACCTGGGTGTCCGCCACATTCATGAAGAACTGGTACAACTCGTAGGGCGAGGTCAGTTGCGGATCGAGCCAAACCTGGTCGCCGGTCGTCTTGCCCATCTTCCGCCCATCGGCGGTCGTCAGCAGCGGCGTCACCGCCGCGAAGGCTTGCGCCCCCTCCACGCGCCGGATCAGGTCGGCCCCGGCCAGCACGTTGAACCACTGGTCGCCGCCCCCGAATTGGAGGGTGCAGCCGAAGGCGCGGTACTGGTGCAGGAAGTCGTACGCCTGCAACAGGACGTAGTTGATCTCGATGAAGTTGAGGCTGCCATTCTCCAGCCGGTCCCGGTAGGTCGAGTGGCTGAGGAGCTGATTCACGCTGAAGAGCTTGCCGATATCGCGCAGGAACGGGATGTAGTCGAGTTGCAGCAGCCAATCGGCGTTGTTCAGCAGCAGCGCGGGCGGGTTCTGGCCGAAACGCCCGCCCGCGAAGTCGAGGTAGCGCGCGAACTGCGGCTGCATCCCCGCGATGTTATGCCCGAGCTGTTCCGGCGTCAGGATCGGGCGCTGGCTTGCCTTGTCGGTCGGGTCGCCGATCATCCCCGTGCCGCCACCGATCAGCGCGATCGGGCGGTGTCCGTGCCGCTGGAAGTGCGCCAGCGTCATGATGCTCATCAGGTGGCCGATGTGCAAGCTCGTCGCGGTCGGGTCGAAGCCGACGTAGACGCTGACCGGGTTGTGCGCCGGGTCGGCCAGCGCCGCGCGCAGCCCCGCCGCGTCGGACACCTGCCCGATCAGCCCGCGCTCCTCCAACACATCGTAGACATTGCGGCTCGTGTCGATCCCCGCAGTCGCGGCACGGCTCGTCAGGTCAACCATCGCGCGTCCTCCTCAATAGCAGTCGGCAGTCCGTGGTCCGTGGTCCGTGGTCCGTGGTGGTTGGTCGTCGGTCGTCAGTTGGCGGTCATCGTCCGGCCAGCGCGGGATCGAGGTCGAGGCTCATCCGGTGATTGAAGGTCACGAAGCCCTGGCGCTCGTAGAAGCGCCGCGCGCCCGCGTTGAACGCCCATACCGACAGCTCGACCCGCGCCACGCCGCCCGCGCGAAACAGCGCGAGCAGTTCTTCGAGCAACCGCTCGCCGTGGCCGCGCCGCCGCACCTCCGCCACAATCGTGAGCTGATCGACCAGTCCGAGCGCGAACGACCGACGAAACGGGTTCTCCGGGTAGCGGACGAGCTCCCCCGCGATGTAGCCGACCGGCACGCCCGCCTCCTCGCCGAGCAGCAGGTGCGCGCCCGGCCGCGCCAGGAAGTCCGCGAACCATCCCTGGATCGCCGCCGCCTCGGGCGCGGCCTTGAAGAGCTGCGGGTGCGCGACGGCGTGCAACCCCTGTACCGTCTCGTTCAGGCGCGCGAGCGTCGGGATGTCCTCCACGCACGCCGCTCGCACTTCCATCGCACCCTCCGCTGAGTGGGCGAAGTGGTTCGGAGTGGGCCAGTGGGCGAGAGGAGACTACGGAGTAATCCGAGCGTTGCGGTCACTTCCCGTACCCTTCTCGCCCACTTCGCCCACTTCGCCCACTTCGCCCACTTCGCCCACTTCGCCCACTGGCCCACTTAAACACAACTCCCCCCATCCTTCGAGAAGGACGGGGGGACCGTGATACCACCTTCATGCGTCGCACCCTCGCGGGGGCGACCTCTACGGGCAGGCGCGGCGCAGGGGCGGCGCGTGCCACGGGCCCGATAACGGGGGCAACCGACCAGACTTGATCGCGGGCGAGATTTCATCGCGCGCGGGTTGATCCGGCGACTCGGGAGGGTACTTCGCGCCTGTGTGTGCCACGGACTCGCATCAGCCGCCCGCTCGCTGAGGGTTACCACACCGCCGCTACTGCGTCTCCGTCAGCGCGTTCGCGTTATGCTCTTCGCTCCCGAGTTTACCACGCCCGTCAAGGGGCGCGCAGCGGCGGGGAAGTCGATAGTCCGTGGTCCGTGGTCCGTAGTAGCGGGACTACTGCAATGCCCTATTTTGCGAGCGGGCACCGCGCCGCTGACGAACCTTCTACGGACCACGGACCACGGACTATCGACTTCCTCAGTCGCCAGCCGCCTCGACCCGCTCCTCGGCCCCCGTCAGGGTGATCGGCTCGGGCCTGGCATCGGGCGGCACCAGCGCCGAGACGGCCTGCAAGACCCTGCCGATCGCCGCGTCCGCGCCGCGCAACTCCTCGCGGATCTCCAACAGGGCGGGCGGGGCGATCGCGCGCATCCCCGGCTGCTGCGCCATCTCCGCCGCCAGGTATTCGCGCGCCATCCGCACCGAGCGCCGCAGCGGCATCCCGCCGGAGAGCCCCTGCTTGATCAAGATGCACAGATCGACCGCCTCGCCGCTATAGCGATCCGCGATCCGCCCCGAGGTGGTGATGTACCCCTGCGTCGTCCAGTGGCTCACCTGGCGCGTCGTCAGGCCGCAAATCTCGGCGAGTTGCGTCTTGGTCAGCGCGAGCATCGACCAGAGTGCGCCGCGATTCGGCGGGGCGAAGGTGAAGTTCCGCATTGTCTGCCCTCCAAACTGTCAACGAGCCTATCCCGATACAGCATCCGATAATCCCGATCGGGAGAGGGAATATCCGCAACCACACGGTATCCCCATCATACCGACTTCTGTCGTCTTTGTCTACAGGTGCGGACCTGTCCATCCGTACTAGTCACGAGGCGTGCCGGGTGATCGCCGCGATGCGCTACACTAGCGGCGCGACCGCCGTCGCGATGCGGCGCGGCGCGCGGCGACGATGATGCGCGTGAGGAGGGCAGCGTGGCCGAACGGGCCTGGGTGAAGACGACGACCGTGGACGGCGAGCCGATCGCCGTGGTGCCGCTGCCGGAGCAGCCGCGCGGTATCCTCGCGCTCGATATCGATGGGACGCTGCTCGGGCCGGGGAGCGTGCTGGCCGAGCGCACCCGCCGCGCCGTCCACGCCGCAGGCGCGGCGGGCTGGCTGGTGACGCTGGCGACCGGACGCCGCTGGGGGGCGACCAAGCCGATCGCCGACGCGCTCGGCCTCCAGACACCGCTGATCTGCTTCAACGGCGCGCTGATCCGCGATTCCCTCGATGGCACGATCCTGCACTACAACCCCCTGCCGCCCGCCGTCACCGGCCCGCTGATCCGCGCGCTGGCCGGGCGCGGGCTGCAACCGGTTGTCTACGAGGATTTCACCAGCGGCGAGCGCCTGCTGACCGGCCCGCAGGGGCAGGATTCGCCGCAGATCGCGCGCTGGTTCGACGCGCTCAGCGATGAATACGGCCCCATCGTCAAGCGCGTCGGCTACGACGAATTGGCGCGCGTGCCGGGAGCCTCGCGCATCGTGATCTACGACGAGGAGTCCCGCGCGCGCCCGCTGGCCGACCTCGCCGCCGACCTCGCGCTGGAACTGCGCGCGCTCGTCTACGAGGGGGAGAGCCGGTCCGGCCTGATGATCGAATTCCTCCACCCTGCCGGGACGAAGGCGGTCGCCATCGGTGCGCTCGCCGCGCGCTACGGCCTGACGCTGGCCGAAACGATCGCGGTTGGCGACGGCCACAACGACCTGGAGATGCTGCGCGAGGCGGGGATCGGCGTGGCGATGGGCCAGGGCTCTGCGGCGGTCCGCGCCGCCGCCGACATGGTCATCGGCACCCACGCCGATGACGGCCTCGCCGCCTTCATCGAGCAGGAATTGCTTGGCGGGACGGGATTCCCGGAGCACTTGAGGCAGACGGCAGACGGCAGTCAGCAGTCGGCAGAAGGATAGCTGCGGCGCGGCGCTTGATAACGGGCGTCGCCTAATGGACAGCATCTACTGACTGCCGACTGCCGACTGCTGACTTAGCCCGGAGGACCGCATGGAACCCGAACTGATCGCCGATTATGCCTGCGAAACCGGGGAGGGGCCGTTGTGGCACCCCGAGGAGCGGCGACTCTACTGAGTGGACATCCCGCGCGGCGAGCTCTTTCGCTACAACCCGGCGAACGGCGCGCACGAGCGCTGCTATCGTGGGCCGGGCGCGATCGGCGGCTTCACCCTCCAGGCGGATGGCGCGCTCCTCCTCTTCGGCGCGCACGGCGCGATCGGGGTCTGGCGCGCGGGCGTCGTCACGCCGCTGATCGACGGGATCGCGGCGGAGGCCGAGGGGCGGTTCAACGATGTCAGCGCCACGCCGGAGGGGCGCGTCCTCTGCGGCACCATGCCGACCCCCGCCGGGCCGGGACGCCTCTACCGCCTCGACACCGATGGGCGGCTGACGGTCCTCCTCGACGGGGTGACGACCTCCAACGGCATCGGCTTCACGCCGGATCGGCGGCAGGTCTACCACACCGACACGGCGAAGCGGACCATCACGCGGTTCGATTACGACGGCGCGACGGGCAACATCGCCAACGGTCGCCCCTTCCTCGATCTCAACGAGGGCGCCGAGGCGGGCGTGCCGGACGGGCTGACGGTCGATGCGGCGGGGTGCATCTGGTCGGCGCGCTGGAATGGCGGCGTGCTGGTCCGCTACGCCCCGGACGGCACGGAGCTGACACGCATCCACTTCCCGGCGCGGCAGGTCTCCAGCGCGGCGTTCGGCGGCGACGATCTCGGCGACCTCTACGTCACCACCGCCGGGGGGCACGACAGGATGACCAACGGCCCCGGCGCGGGCGCGCTCTACCGCCTGCGCCCCGGCGTGCGCGGTCTGCCGGAGTTCCGCTCGCGGATCGCGGTCTGATGGCCGGGTGATGCGCTCAGCGCACGTCCCGCGCGCAGCAGACGCGCACCTCCCAAATCCCTGGTGCGGTGCGCGGCCAGGCTGTGCCGCCGCTCCGTGTCGTCGCTTAACCACGACTCTCGCGGCGGCGCAGTGAAGGAGCACGAGGCCATCTATCGGGTGGTGTCGGAGCGTGTGTCAAATTTTCCGGGATGTGGTATACTTCGTAATGTGAGGGAACTGAAAGGACCGACAGCATGACGCAAGGCACGATCAAGACCATCCGCGACGATAAGGGCTTCGGCTTCATCAAACCGGATGATAGCAGCCAGGACATTTTCTTCCACAGCAGCGCCCTGGAGTACGGGGTGTTCGACCAACTCCGTGAGGGGCAGCGCGTCGAGTTCACCGCGGGAACCGACCCCCGCAATCCGGGCCGCACCCGCGCCGAGAAGGTCGAACTCATCAACGATTAGGTCCCTTCTCGGGATAGACCTTGGATACCCGTTGAGGGTATCCGCCTAACATTCGCCTATTTCTTCTGCATTCCTTCACGCGGAGCGCCGTTACAATTGTGTAACGGCGCTCTTTTCTTTTGTCCATCCGCCGCCAACAATGCCTCCAGACCGCGCCGGGCGATGCCACCGCCGTTCGCGTACAGCCGCTGTCGGCTACCGGACACCGGTGCGGCGCGCGATCGGGCGGGTACAATCTCCTGCCGACCCGCTGAACATCAATGCCTTGAGACAGAGACGGAGAGGGTATCGTGCGCGCGCGACCGAGCAACAATGCCGCGACCGAGGGGACGAGCGACCGCCAGTGGGTCCGCCAGTATCGCTACTTCGACCTGATCATGGTCGCGTTCGTCGCGGTCCTGCTGATCAGCAACATCATCGTCGTCAAGGTCTGGCAACTCGGCCCGATCCGGATCGGGCCGCTGACGCTCGGCCCCTGGATCACCGATGGGGCGACCTTCCTCTTCCCGATCAGCTACATCTTCGGCGACATCCTGACCGAGGTCTACGGCTACGCCCGCTCGCGGCGCGTCATCTGGGCCGGCTTCGTCGCCATCGGCGCGGCGTCGGCGATCTATACCGCCGTGGGCCTGCTGCCCGCCGCCGCCGATTGGCCCTACCAGGACGCCTACGCGACGATCCTCGGTCAGGTGCCGCGCTTCGCCGTCGCCGGGCTGATCGCCTTCTGGGCCGGGGAGTTCTGCAACAGTTTCGCCCTCGCCCGCCTGAAGATCCTCACGCAGGGACGCCAGCTCTGGGTCCGCACGATCGGCTCGACGATCGTCGGGCAGGCGGTGGACACGACCATCTTCGCCACCCTCGGCTTCTGGGGGATTTTGCCGCCCGGCGGCATCTGGGATCTGATCCGCTTCGGCTTCGTCTTCAAGGTCAGCTACGAGGCGCTGGCGACCCCGATCACCTACGCGGTCGTGGCGTTCCTCAAGCGCGCCGAGCAGGAGGACTACTACGACGTGGACACCGACTTCAACCCCTTCCGCCTGTCGGTGGAGACGCGGGCGCACGAGATCGCCGCAGCGGATTGAGCGGGCCTGGCGCGCGGTGACGGGGTGAGCGAATGAGCGAGCGGGCCGAGAGCGAGATGGTGTTGGACGAGATTCGCGCGGCCTGCGCGGCGGTGGCCGAGGAGGCGACCTTCGTGCGGATCGACGCGGCGCGCATCCCCGCCTACGCCGCGACCCTCGCCCGGGCGGGGCGCGAGACGCCGATCTTCGACCCGCAGTACCACTTCGTGGGGAGCGAGGAAGACACCGCCGCGTTCGTGCTCACCCTCGACGCGGTCAACTTCGGCTCCGGCTACTTCCCCCTGCTCCGCAAGCGTCCAGGGCTCCCCGGCTACTTCACCATCGCCCTCGCCCTCAAGGAGCGCTTCGAGGCGCACGGTCCGTTCGACGCGGCGACCCTCCGCGACCTGAGCGCGGACGATTGCCGGGCGCTCTTCGATCAGCCGACCGCTGGCGGCGCGCTCGATGAGTTGATGGACGCTTTCGCCGTGGCGCTCAACGCGCTCGGGGCGCATCTGCTCGCGCGCTATGCCGGTCGCCCCGCACGGCTGATCGCGGCGGCGGGCGGCTCGGCGGCGCGACTCACGGCACTCCTCGCCGCGCTGCCCACCTTCCGCGACGTGGCCCGGTATCGCGGGCGGCGCGTCCCCTTCTACAAGCGCGCGCAGCTGGTCGCCGCCGACCTCTCCCTGGCGCTCGGCGGGGCCGGGCTCGGCGCGTTCGACGATCTCGACCGGCTGACGATCTTCGCCGACAACCTGGTCCCGCACGTCCTGCGCGTGGACGGCATCCTCGATTACGATGCGGGGCTGCTGGCGCGGATCGCGGCGGGGGAGTTGCTCGTCGCCGGCTCGCCGGAAGAGGTGGAGATCCGGGCGGCGGCGGTCCACGCCGCCGAACTCCTCGTGGCGGCGTGCCGGGCACAGGGCGAGCCGCGCACCGCGCGCGACCTTGATTACATCCTCTGGAATCGCGGATTGGACCCGCTGTACCGGGAGCAGCCGCGCCACCGCACCCGCACGGTCGCCTACTGACGCGCTCCTGTGGCCTGGAGCAATGCCCAATAGAGTTGGCCCGCTCATCCGGTGGCGCGGTGTCCGGGGGTTGCAGTACCCCGGAGGGCAGCCACCACCCATGAAGGGCAGCCACTCCCGGCTGGATGGCCTGCGGCCATGCAGTACCCGTGAAGGGCATACTATACCCGTGAAGGGCACAATGTCCGCCCGCGCGGACCGGGGCACCCGGACCCACAACCTACGCGACAAACCCATACCCTGTTAATGGCGCTGCCCCCGCTCCTCGGCTGGGCGGGTTCTCCGGAGGCATTGCGCCCTTCACGGGTGGGAGCTACTGCCCCCCGGGCGGCGGGGTGGCGCGTGAGCGCCGGGGGGGAGGGTGGTCGCGGTGCCGCCGCGCGCGTGGGACCGGGGGGGTGACATGGGATTGCGCGATTCAGGCGATGCCGCCGCGCGTGGGACCGGGACTGAAGTACCCCGGAGGGCAGCCACTACCCATGAAGGGAGCCTCTCCCGGCGAAGGGCGGCTCCGCTGCCACGAAGTACCCATGAAGGGCATACTATCCCCGCCGGGGACTGGGGTGTTGCGAGAGACAATTGCAGCAGTTAGGGCGGTAGGTTAGAAGCATTTGTGACGGCGATGCCCCTCTCCTCGGATGAGGAGAGGGGGTAGGGGGTGAGGGTGTCGATGGTGCTGCCGCGCTCGCGTCATAATTTTGGGGGTTGCACTGCCCCGGAGGGCAGCCATCCCCGGCTCTGGGCAGCCACAGGTTGCACCTAGCGAAGCCCGCCTGCGCGGGCTGGGATAGGTCTCCACAACGGCACAGCCTCACCCGGCAGCCCCCTCTCCCAGGGTGGCGGGTGCCCCCCGGGCGGTGGGTGGTGAGCATTGCGAGCCGGGGTGAGGGGATGCCGAACGGAGTGAGGCGGGGGTGCGGGTGGTCGCGGTGACGCCGCGCGTGTGGGTAGATTCCAGGGTTGACCCCCCGTTGCGGCTGCCTCGCGGCACCGGCGAAGTCCGTCCGCAGGGACTGGCATGAGGCGATCAAGCGCATAATTGCCACATGGCACCCTTCCCAACACCCTCCGCTCCCACACCAGGCCCAAGATCGGACGAACGGCCCCCACCCGCCCCCTAAGCCTTGACAATTCGCGCGCGCGGAGTACCCTTACCCTGAGTGTACGTACATCTCGTACCGTCACCAACGACGACACGGAGAGACGCCGCACGTGAGAGGGATCGCCCGTATGTCATCGCTCGTCCGCGCCACCACGATCGTCGTCCTCCTCGCCACGCTGGCGGGGTTCGCCACCGTCCCACACGCCGCCGCCGCCGGGATCGCGGTCGGGGGGCTGGCCGTCGTCGCCACCTCCGAGGGGGATCTGCTGACCCTGCGCGACGGCCCCGGCACCGCCTTCACCGCGCTGACCGCCTTCGCGGCGGGGACCACGCTGCACGTCCTCGACGGCCCGGTCGCGGACCCCTCCGGCCTCGCGTGGTATCGGGTCACCGCGGCGGGATTGGTCGGCTGGGCGGCGGGATCGTGGCTCGCCCCCGCCGGTGACGCGGGCCTGCGCTACGTCGGCGGGAGCGGCGGCGGCGTCCGCCTGCGCGACGCCCCGACCCTCGCCGGGAACGTCCTGACGGTCGTGGTCGATGGCGCACCGGTGGCCCTGCTCGGCCAGGAAGTCTTTGCCGACGGCATCGCCTGGACCCTCGCGGACTACGCGGGGACGCCCGGCTGGCTGGCGAGCGACTTCCTGAACGCGGGCGGCGGCGGCGGCGGTGCCGCGCCCGCCCAGGTCGCCGCAACCGGGTCGGCGGGGGCCGGCCTGACGGTCGGCGGCGCGGCGCGCGTGGTCGACACCGATGGCTTCGATCTCCGCATCCGCGACGGCATCGGCCTGAACGCGCCGATCTTCACCGTCGTCCCCGCCGAGACGGTCGTCGTCGTGGTGAACGGGCCGCTCCCCGACGAGAATGGTGCGCTCTGGTATGGCATCAACTATGGCGGGGCGTTCGGCTGGGTCGCCGGCCAATACCTCGCCGCCACGGCGGCGGCCCCGACGCCCCGCACCACGACGCTCGGCGGCTACAGCGGTGGCCCGGTCGCGTCGAATCCGGCGCGCGGCGCGGCGATCGTCGCGGAGGCGCTGCGCCACGTCGGTGCGCCCTACGTCTGGGGCGGCAAGGACCCGGCGGGCTGGGACTGCTCGGGGATGGTCCAGTGGGTCTACGCGACCGCCTGGGGGGTCGCCCTGCCGCGCGTCTCGCAGGACCAGTTCAACTACGGCAATGCGGTCGGCCCCGACCAGCTCGAGGCGGGGGACATCGTCTTCTTCGCCGACATCGCCGGACCCGGCGTCACGCACAATGGCATCGCGCTCGGCGACGGGCGCTTCATCCACGCGCGCGACGAGTCGCGCGGCACGATGATCAGCTGGCTCGATGAGCCGCTCTGGGCGTCGCACTACGTGGGGGCGCGGCGACCGTAGGCGAGTGGACGGAGTGGGCCAGTGGTGCCAGTGGCCAGTAGGGAGTGACGGAGAAGGCCCAGGGCTGCGCCGGGTTCCGTTCTCTTTACTCGCCCACTGGCCCACTCCGCCCACTCGCCCACTCACTTCATAATCTCCAACACCGGCCAGGCGATCTCCCAGAGGTGGCCGTCGGGGTCGGCGACGTAGCCGGAATAGCCGCCCCAGTCGGTGTCCACCGCCGCTTTCTGCAAGGTCGCGCCCGCCGCGACCGCCCGCGCGATGATCGCGTCCACCGTCGCGCGCTCGGCGCAATTCTGGGCCAGCGTGAAGCCCCCCTGCCCCCACCCCGGCCCCTGCTTCGCATCCTCGCGCAGCAGCTCGCGCGGGTGGAGGCTGAGGAGGAGGCCACCGAGCTGGTAGAAGACGATGGTTTCCTCGGCCTGCACCGGCTTCCAGCCGAGCCCCGTCTCGTAGAAGTGCCGCGCGCGCGCCAGATCGGCCACCGCCAGGGTGATCAGGTTCAGCCGTTGCTCCATCATCGCCTCCTTCGCTACACAGATGCCTGCGGCGGGGGTGCCCGCTCGGGGCGCTCCCGCCATCACAGCACAGTATCGGTGCGGGGGGCTACGCTGTCTTGAAGAAATCGGTCAAGGCGAGGGCGCTGGCCGCGCCGGGGAGGAGCGCGCCGGGGGCGAGCCCCGTCAGCGCGGTGCACTCGCGCGCCATGTGTGCCTGATCGGCGTAGCCCGCCGCCAGCGCCAGCGCCGCCAGTCGCCCACGACCCGCTGGCGCGCGCTCGGCGAGGGCCAGCAGGCGCTGCAAGCGGAGGATGCGCGCGAGGCGCTTCGGCTCGTAGCCGACCGCGACCTGGAAACGTCGCCGCAACTGTCGCTCTCCCAAACCCACCAGGGCGGGGAGGTCCGCCACGCGCCCGCGCGGCTGCCGCGCCAGCCACCCGATCGCCGCCGCGACCAGCAGATCGGGCGGGCGGGCCTGCGGGGCGCGATCGAGCAACGCCGCCGCGATCGCCGCCCGCCGCGCGTCGGGCGTTGCCTCGGCGAGGATGCGCGCGGTGAGGGCGTCGGCGTCGCGCCAGAGATCGGCCAGCGGGGTCAGCCGGTCGGTCAACTCGTCCGTCGCGAGCGGCAGCCAGGCGGCGATCCGTCCCGGACGGAAGCGCGCCCCCGCGATGATCGTGCCGGGCGGCAACGCGGCCAGCGTCACCCCTGTCGCCGGGCCGACGACGACCGGCGCATCCTCGCCGATCCAGAGGATGTCGGCGCAACCATCGGGGAGGACGCGCTGCGCCCGCGCGCCGACCGTCTGCGCCCAGGTGCAGACGAGCGAGGCCGCGAGCGGCCCCGGCGGGGCGACCTCCCGATAATCGCCGCTGGATGCGCTCATGCGCCGCAGGCCCGGCTATCGAGCGGGCAGGGCGGGGCCGACACGCGCGCATCCGCGCTGGCGCTCCCGCCGCTCCCGATCCGATACGGCATCTCGCCCCTCCGCGCTCACACCCTGCCCCCAATGGGGCGGTACCGCCCGGAGGATAGCAGATCGCCGGGAATCGGCGACCGTAACGCGAAAGTACGAACGACGAAGTAGGGCCACGCCGCCAGTCACAGCCCCCGCGCTCATTTCGCACTTCACTCCTCCTTCTACTGGCCTACTCCGCCTACTCACCCCCTTGACAGCGCCCGCTCATGCAACTATCATAGTTACATGAAACGTGACGGCAAGCTCTCCATCGCCCTCCATATCCTGGCCCACCTCGTCGAGGCGGGCGCGCGCCCGACGGTCTCGGAGGAGTTGGCCGCGCATCTCTGCACCAACCCGGTCGTGATCCGCCGCTCCCTGGCGGGGCTGCGCGAGGCCGGGATCGTCGCCTCGTCGAAGGGGCATGGCGGCGGGTGGACCATCGCGCGCCCCGCCGCCACGATCTCCCTGCGCGAGGTCTACGTGGCGCTCGGCGAGCGCGGCGACCTCGTGCCGGGCCGCGAGCCGGACGCGCACGGCTGCCTGATCGCGGCGACCGTGGGCGACGCGCTGGACGGTTTCTACGCCGAGGCCGAGGCGCTGCTCCTGCGTCGCCTCACCGATATCTCCCTCGCCGATCTCGCGGCGGAGTTCGGTCGCCGCTACGCCGCCCACATCGGAGCGCCGCAGCATACCGACGTACCCGGCGGCTAGAGCCCCCACCTTCCCCTTCCCCGACCGCGCCGCAGGCCAGCACGAGCGCCGACACGCACCCTCACGAGCGGTGTGCGAGCGGCTTCGCGCTGCCCGACGCCGTAATGCGCGGCTGACTCTCGCTACTCCCTCCACCGAGGCGCTACCACCACGTCGCGATACGCTGTCGCACGCCCAGGCAAGCGTCGAGCGTATCGGAAAGGAGACCACCGGGACGAAAGATACGAACCGCGATCGGCGCTTTCTCTTTCATATTCCTACTGTGACAACTATCCGGCCAGGCAACGGCGCGAGCGCGAGGAGACAGACCGATGAGCAACGAACAGCAGCGGGACAACGTCATCGCGATCAGACGCCTGAGTGAATAGATCAGCCGCGCGCGATCATGGCGGCGTCGCCGCCAACGGTTAGGGAGTGGCGGGAGCGGCGACATGGTGAGAGGACACGATGAAAGGAAGCCGGGCATGATGAAAGAACACAACGAAGCATTCTGGGAGCAGCTGTACCGCTCGCGCGATACCTTGTGGAGCGGCAACCCCAATCCGCAGCTGGTGCGCGAGGCGTCCGATCTCACCCCCGGCACCGCGCTCGATGTCGGGTGCGGCGAGGGCGCGGACGCCATCTGGCTGGCCGAGCGCGGCTGGCAGGTCACCGCGCTCGACTTCTCTACCGTTGCCCTGGAACGCGGTGCCACCGAGGCTGTCGCGCGCGGTGACACTGTCGCGCGGCGCATCGACTGGTGCCATACGGACCTGACCACCTGGGCACCCGCCAAGGCGTTGTACGATCTGATTTCGTCCCAATTCCTGCACCTGCCGCAGGAGCCGCGCGAAGCGCTCTTCCGCCGCCTCGCCGCCTCGGTGGCACCGGGCGGCACCTTGCTGATCGTCGGCCACCATCCTTCGGATTTACAGACCATCCCGCGCCCGCTGCCGCCGGAGATATTCTTCACCGCCGCCGACGTGGCCGCCCTCCTCGACCCGCACGGCTGGGAAATCGTCGTCGCTGCGGCCCGAGCGCGCCCCGCCACCGACCCCGCAGGCCGCGCCGTCACCATCCACGACGCGGTGCTCCGGGCGCGACGACACGGCTAATCCCGGTCACGGCTACGCGGTCACGGGGGGCGGCTAGGGGTTCTGGCACTCGTCCCGCTGGCGACCCACCGGGCGAGGCCGATCCCCGCGTGAGGCCACCACGATTCGCCGCCGAACGGGACCGACGCACGGCCCCTCGCCCCCGCGTGCCCTTCGTCCTGCGTCTTTCGCCACTCGCCCACTCGCCCACTATTCGTCACTGTCATTCGTCATTCACCCCGGAGGTATCCCATGCAGTACGACGTCATCATCGTCGGCGGCAGCTACGCCGGCCTCTCCGCCGCCCTAGCCCTCGGGCGTGCCCGCAAGCAGACGCTGATCGTCGACGCGGGGCAGCGCCGCAACCGCTTCGCGCACGAGGCGCATGGCTTCCTCGGGCAGGATGGCCGCGCGCCGGGCGCGATCGTCGCCGTCGGGCGCGCGGAGGTCGCCGCCTACCCGACCGTCTCCTTCCTCGACGGCACCGCCATCACCGCCGCGCCGCATGAAAACGGCTTCGCGATCACCACGGCGGACGGCGCGACGCACACGGCGGCGCGGCTGATCCTGGCGACCGGGGTCGTGGACGAACTCCCGGACCTCCCCGGCCTGCGCGAGGGCTGGGGCAACGGCGTGTACCACTGCCCCTACTGCCACGGCTACGAGGTCGCGGGCCGACGGCTCGGCGTCCTGGCCTTCACGCCAATGGCGACCCACCAGGCCAACCTGATCCCCGAGTGGGGGCCGACGACTTTCCTCACCAACGACGTGGTGACGCTGACCGCACCCGAGCGCGCCGCGCTGGTAGCGCGCGGCGTCACGATCGAGGATAGCGCGGTCGCCGCGATCGTCCATGAGGACGGCGCGCTCGCGGGGGTCCGGCTGACGGACGGGCGCACGATCGCTCTGGACGCCCTCTTCATCGGCGTCCCCTGGCACCTGACGAGCCCGCTCGCCGAGCAGCTTGGCTGCGCGTTGGACGATACCATGCTAGGACCGATCATCCGCGTCGAGGCGATGGGGCAGACGACTGTGCCGGGGGTCTACGCGGCGGGGGATGCCGCCGTCATGATGAAGAGCCTCTCCGGCGCGGTGGCGAGCGGCTATGCGGTCGGGGCGATGGTCCACCAGTCGCTGATCCCGGCGCTGACGCACTGAGCGGCGCGAACAGGGCTGCCGCCTGCGCCCTGCGCCGCAAAAAGAGGCCGCCCCGCGCGTTGCGGGGTGGCCTCGCTGCATTTTCGAGGGGTTAGCGGCGACCCCAACGCCCGCTCAGGCTCGCGCCGACGAGCCAGAGGAGCGGGTGGGCCAGCACGACGAGCGCGGTCGCCAGCGTCAGGTCGGCGACGCTGAGGTGCGCGAATGCGACGACCGCGCCGCCGAGCAGCGCGCCGACGTAGAGGCCGCGCCGCAGCACCACCCCGAGGAGCAACCCCGCGCCGAGGCTGACGAGCGCGGTCAACGCCAGGTAGAAGGCCGCGCTCCCCGTCCCCAGCGCCAGGAGCGGCGCGATGTCGGTGCTACTCGTCAGGCGGTGCGGCGGCAGGATCAGGCGATCGAGGGTCAGCGTCGCCAGCACCGTCAGCACCGTCACCCAGAGCGGCACGATCCAGCGCTGCCCGGCGGCGCGCGCGAAGCCACGCACGAAGTCCGGTGGCGGGATCATCCGCACGGCGGGCGCTTCGGGGCGGACAAGCGGGGTCGGCTCGGTCGGGGGCAGTGGCGTGGCCCCCACCGCGACGAGGCGCTGTTGCAAGGCGAGCAGCTTAGTGCCGCAGGTGGGGCAATGGCTGCCGCCGCCGCGCGTATAGACGACCTCGCAATAGGGGCAGAGCGTCGAGCCGGGGGGCGCGGATTTCGCCCAGCGATACGGCGTGGCGGTCGCCATAGTCGGTGTCCCTTACCTGTCGGCATCGGCGGTATCGGGCGCGTCAGCGCAACGTGCGAGTTGCCGGAAGATTGTAGCACGAGATGCGTCGTGAGGCGCGAGGCGCGAGGCGTGAGAGGGTCGGCAGTCGGCAGTCGGCAGCAATCCGTAGTCCGTAGTCGGTGATCCGCAGCGGGCACGGGACGGTGGGATAGCCGTGGCCCGCAATCCGTGGCGGGGCGGACTCGCACACGCAAGCGCTGTTCCTCCGCACAACAGAAAACAACATCGCGCCATCGCACGTTGATCGGTGCAGGTGGGCGGTTTACCCACGGTCGGTGCGGGCCGACCAATGAGCCGTAGCTGTAGGAGGGGCAATGCGCGCGATCATCGGTCGGGGGCGAATACTTTTCGCCGGATTCCTCATGGTGGCGCTGTGCTGGGGGTTGGTGCCGGCCCCGCACGCGGCGGCGGCGGAAGCGGCGGCGGGCGGGCGCTGGTGTCCCCCCCAGGCCGCGCCCTACTGCTCGGAGAATGCGTTCTACGATTTCTGGCGGGCGGTGGACAGCGAGACCGGCGGCTACGCCCTGGACATCATCGGCTTCCCGGTCAGCCCGCCCCTGCGAACGACCGGCGGCGTGATCGTCCAGTTCTACGAGCGGGCGATCTTCGAGTGGCACCCGGAGAACCGCGTCGAGTATCAGGTGCAGCTGACCCGCCTCGGGGCCACCGCGATCGACCTCGACACGGAACTCGGGCTGAAGGACGAGCAGCACAAGGCACCGGAAGCCTGCCCCAACAACAACACCTGCGTCCTGGCGTCGCCGACGAACCACAGCCTGCGCGGCACCTTCCTCCAATACTGGCTCGGCAATGGCGGGCTCCCGGTCTTCGGCTACCCGGTGACCGAGCAGTTCCAACTCACCTACTCGGGCGGCAAGGTCTATACGGTCCAGTACTTCGAGCGCAATCGCTTCGAGGCGCACCCGGAGAATACCAACCCGCGCTACCAGGTGCTCCTCGGTCGCCTCGGTGCCGAGACCCTCGCCGACAACATCGCCGAGGTCAAGACCTGGCAGGTCGTGACGACGCCGAACTACGGGGCCGTGCGGTAGGAGCGAGTGGACGGAGTCAGTCTGTAGTCTGTAGTCTGTAGTCAGAAATACAGCCGTGGTCCGTGGTGGGACGCCGCCCGCGTGTGATACGCGGGCGGCGTCCCGCTTCGTGCCGGGATGGGTCAGGCAGGGAGCAGGCGGCCGAGCAGCGCAACGGCGTGCGTCAGATCGGGGAGGGCGCGAAACTCGTCCCGCAGGCGCGCGGCGTTGCGTCGGTAACGGTCGTCGCGCAGGACGGCGCGCACAGCATCGCGGATCGCCTCCGGGGTGCGCCCCTCGGGCGAGATGCTCCGCCCCACGCCGAGCGCGACGCAGCGCCGCGCATTCTCCGGCTGATCCGCCGCGATCGGGATGACCACCAGCGGCACGCCGTGGTCGAGCGCCGTCCTGACCGTGCCGGAGCCGCCGTGCGTGACGACCGCCGCGCAATGCGGGATGACGAGGCTCTGCGGGAGGTAGCGTTCCACATGCACCCGCGCCGGCTGCGGCCCGAACGCGGCGGGATCCTGGTTGTGGTTGACCGTGGCGATCAGGTTGATCGGCTCATCGCGCAGCCCCGCGAGGATCGCCGCGAAGACGCCCGGCGTGCGATTGTAGGCGGTCCCCAGCGTCGCATACACCGTCGGCACCTCCCCCAACGCCGCGAACCAGCCGGGCAACTGCTCTGGCGCGCGGCGATCGCGATCGAAGCTGACGTGGCGGATGAAGCGGGCGGTCGAGGGGAGGGGAGCGGCGGGATCGACGTAGCGCGGCGGGAGGGGGAGGAGCAGGAGATAGCGATAGCGCATCATCCCGTCCGGGTCGGACGGCAAACCGAGGGCCGCGCGGAGCCGCTCGAGGCCCGGCAGGATCGGCTCATCGAACGCGGCCCCGCGCCAGGCCGAGATGTGCAGCACGGCGTGCGGGATACCGAGCCGCTCCGCCACCAGGCATCCGGCGTACTCGGTCTGCTCCCGCACGATCAGGTCCGGTCGCCACCCCTGCGCCAGCGCGAGTAACGCCGGGAGGCGCTGCGCCGCGTGCGGCAGGAAGACATCGCGCGCCACATCGAGCGCCTGCGCCGGTGGACTCGCCTGCCGCTCCACCCCCGGAGGCTGCTCCCTCGGCTGTAACCAATCGTCCTCCCCCACCGGGAAACAACGGAAGCCGTACGCCCCGATCTCGTTGCAGAAATAGGGCGTGGCGGCGAACGCCACCTCATGCCCCGCCGCGCGCAGCGCCTGTGCCAGCGGGGCCAGCGGTCGCCAGTGCCCCGCGCCAACTTGCGTCGTCAGCAACACACGCATCGCGCCCCATCCGCGCTCGCCGCCCACTCTTTCCGGGAAGTCGCAGTATCCTCCCCACCTCGCACGCCGTCAACCGGTGCCCGTCACTCCCCGCCGCTCGGCAGCACGTGCCAGCCTGCGGGGAGGGAAGCGGCTCGCCGGGCCGCCAACCGCCGCGACGAGCACGACGCGGCGGCGTCCTCAATCGGCGGCATCCTCCGCGCCACCGATGTGCCAGTACCAGCGGTAAACCTTGCGCCCTGTCCCTTCGTCGAGCCGCTTGATCAGGCCCGCCGCTTCCAGCGCCCGCAGGTGGGTGAACGCGACCGAGCGCGCGAGGCGCAGGCGCGCGCCGATCTGCGGCGTGGTCAATGGCTCCTGGACCCGAATCAGCAAGGCGATGATTTCGCGCCGCGTATCGCGGCGCGGTCCGAGGTGTCGCCCTTCACCTGGCATGGTGCTGCTACTCCTGTCTCGTGCGGCCCAACGTGGGCGCTACAGTCAGCATACAGGCCGATACCCACATTCCCTATCGCCCCTTGGCGCTGAATCGAATCGGGAGGATCGGGCTATGCGCCAGCATCCGTGTGGCGCGGCAGAAGCCGATGCCGCCCCCAGCCCATCCCTTCTCGTCCGCTCGCCTACTGGCCTACTCCGCCCCCTTCGCCTACTCGCCCTGGCACCCTTCTTGCACCGGTAGTCCGCGAAGAAGCGCAGCGACGGCGTGGACAGCTACGGCGCAAGGAGAGCACGATGAGCGCGTATCACAAGACCGATAACGGCGAGCGTTGCAGCAACTGCGGCACGATCAATCCGGTCGGGCAGGACAAGTGCATCAACTGCGGGCAGCCGCTGACCGCGTCGGCGGAGTCGGCCCTGCGGACGAACATCGCGGAGCAGCAGGACGAGTCGATCATGGCCGGGCGCAACGAGGTGACCACGCTCGGCGGCGGTGAGACGGCGTTCGACGCGCCCAACGACCCGGATCGCCGCGACATCGACATGCCGGATGTGCCGTTGCGCCCGGCCTGACGCGGGTCGGCAGTCGGCAGTCGGCAGTCGGCAGAGATGATGAAGGCTCCGCGCTTGTAGTGAGCGCGGAGCCTTTGGTTTGCTTGGGGGACGGCCCTCACCCCGGCTCGTCGCCCAGAGGGCACCCGGCTCGCCACCCCTCTCCCTATCTAAGGAGAGGGGTCTCGTTGCGGGCATTGGTGGGGTATGGCGGGCACCCTCACCCCCGCCTCACTGCGTTCGGCACCCCCTCTCCCCATCCGAGGAGCGGGGGCCATCGCCGCTACTGCCGCTTCTGCTTGTGGCCTGATGCGACGGCAATGTTCCAGTCCCCGGCGGGGGATAGTATGCCCTTCAGGGGTAGCGGCTGCCCTCCGGGACACTTCAGCCCAACGGCACCACCCATGCCAATGGCTACCCACGCCGGGAGGCCATCCCCCGCGCCACCCTCGCCCCCTACCGCCACCCCGCATCGCTCGGGAACACGGAGGTGGTGCGCGTCGCCTGCGACGGCCCTTCCAGCACGCCATCCCGCACCGCCGCCGCCCAGACCTGGTAATGCGGCGCGGCGCGGTGCGCTTCCAGCGCGGCCTCGTCGCGGTAGACCTCGTAGAAGTAGTAGTGGTGCGGATCGTCGCCGTCCTGCAAGACATCGAAGCGCAGGCAACCCGGCTCATCCTCGCGGGAGCCGCGCGCATCCTCCTCGATCGCCTTCAGGAAATCCTCGTGCCGCTCCGGCTTCACCTGTACCGAAACCCAGATCGCGAACATCGGCCCCTCCCTTTCCTGCACCCTCGGCGCGACAACGGTCGTCGCCCCGCTCGCTTTCTCCGGCGCGACGGTCGTCGTCGCCCCGCCGATTCTCGCATCTCCCGCGCGCACCCGCGACACCAGCCACCGCGCCCTGCCCCCGCCGACCGCCACCGACCCCCCTCCTACTCCCCGCACCCCCAGCAACGCCCCCACCGCGAGCACCGCCAGCCAGGGGAGCACCGCCGCCCACGGCGCGCGCAGATTGCTCGGCAGGGCCGGGAAGAGGCGGAACGGGTCCGCGCCGAGGAGCGGGGGGAGGATCACGTCCGCGAACCAGTACGCGGCGGTGCCGCCGATGCCGTAATGCAAGCCGAGCGGCAGCCACCAGGCGTACAGCGTCACCAGCAGGCCGAGCGCGCCGAGCACCCCGGCCAGCCAGCGGGCGGGGCGCGAGAAGCCCCAGCACCAGGCCGCGCCGAGCGCCAGCACCAGGAACGGCGCGGCGGGATAGATGTAGCGCCCGGGCGGCCCCCACGTCTCCCAGCCCCCCTCGCGCAGCGCGACGAGCGCGTACTGCACGATCGTCACCGCCAGGGTCGTCCAGCCGAGGAACGGCGCGCGGCGGATCGCCCAGACGAAGCCGCTCCCCGCCAGCAGCAGGATCGGCACGGTCGGCAAGATCCCGGCGGCGCGGTCGAGGAGGACGCCGAACTCCTGCGCGCCGAGCCCGTGCAGATCGAAGAAGCGCGCCAGGAAGGCGGGGCGCAGGCGCGGCTCGAAGGCGAGCGCGAGCGCCCCGCCGCCCGCCAGCAGGAACGCGCCGCCGAGGATGCCGCCGCCGAGCGCCAACCAGCGCCGCCCGCCCCCGCCGCGCAGTCGCCGTCCCGCGCGCCAGAGCGCCAGGAGGACGGTCAGCCCGCCGATGACCAGTCCGGGCGGCAGGAGGCGCGGGTGGAAGAGGGCCGCGCCCGCGATGCAGAGCGCCCCGAGCGGCCCCGCCACCCGGAGCGGCCAGCGCCCGCGCCGCCAGTTATCCGCACAGAGCAGGGCCAGCAGCAGGCCGAGGGTGCCGCCAACCTCCGCGTAGAGGCGCACGGCGGCGGGGGTGAACGGCGAGGAGAGGGCCAGGGTCGCGCCGACGCCGAGGGCGGTCCGCGCGTCGAGGCCGAGGCGTCGCAGCAGCTCGTAGAGGGCCAGCGCCACCAGCGCCGCCAGCAAGGCCACCGTCGCCAGCACGCCGCCATACCCCGCAATGGCGTAGCCGGGGAGCAGCGCCAGCGCGAGGCCCAGGCCGTGCGCGAACCCGGCGCTGCGGATCTCCCGCTGGAGGAGGGTCGCGGTCAGCGGCGTGCGCGCGGTGATCGTCATGAAGCGACTGTCGGCCCCGGTGTACCAGAAGGCTTTGGTGGTGGTGGTGTTCGCCCCCACGAAAATCTTGTCCGACCAGAGGGGCGCCCCCGAACCGTCCTGGATCGCCAGCGTCGCCTGGACCGCCTCGGGCTCGCGATTCGTCAGCTCGATCTGCGAGACGGCGTAGCCCGCCCGCCCGGTGTCGATGGTCGGCAGGGCCAGCGCCGTGCCCGCCGTCTGCTCCGGCGTCACCGCCGCGCTGTGGACGCCGAGCCGCTCGACCACGCCGGACATCACCCCATCGGCGGTGGTGATCGTGGCCGTGCCGGACGCGCTGACGAAGCGCCAGGTGCCGTGCGCCGCGATCCCCGCCTCCTCGGGCGACCCTCCGGGCCGCGCGATCGTCACCGCCACCGAATCCGCGCCCGGATTGTGGAGGAGCACCTCCCGCTCGCCGCCGTAGCCGAGGGTCACCCGCCGCTCCGGCACGTCGATGCGCGACGGCGTGGCGGCGGCGCTCTGCACGATCAGCAGCCCCGGCGACCCCTGCGCGACGAGGATCGGCGTGACCGGGCCGTCGGCGGCGAGGCAGACCGTGCCGTAGCCGCCCGCCAGATCGATCGGCACGGTGCCGCTGCCATTGCCGGGGAGGGCCACGGTCCCCTGCGCCAGGGGGGTTCCCGCCGGGTCGTAGCGGGTCCAGGCGGCGCTCCCCGCCGTCGGGAAGCCATTCTGCACGATCAACCGCACGGTCCACCCCCTGGTCGGCAGATCGAACGGCAGGCAGTGGCGCGGGGTGACCGCCTGCCCGAAGTAGAGCTCGGTCCCCACCCCCGGCGCGGTGAGGCGCACCGCCGTACCGACCGGCTTGCCGACGACCAGCGCGGCGCCGACGAGGCCGGGCGCGGCGGGGGGTTGGAGGAGGAGCGACTTGCCGGGCGGCACCAGCACCGGGCGCTCCTCGATCGTCGTCCCGGCGGCGTCGCGGAAGGTGATCGTCCCGCCCGCCGATTCGCGGTCGGGGTTGAAGATCTCGATCGCGCTCGTCACCCCCGGCGCGGCGACGAACGGCAGAAAGGCGGTGGTGCGCGCCGGGCCGAAGTTGTGGCTGAAGAGCATCCGGTCGGTGCTCGCGTCCTCGTAGATGTGGAGGTCGCGGTCGGCGTCCGGGTCGGAGAGGACGGCGGTCATCTGCGGGGAGAACATGCTGTCGGCCAGTTCGAGATTGTGATTGTTCCACAGGCTCATCGTCGCCGCGAGGTACTGCGGCTCGTCGCCGTAGAGGCCGTAGCTCTCCACGCGCCAGAGGATCGCGGGCCAGTAGGCGGCAACACAGAGGACGAAGCAGGCCAGCGCGAGCCGCGTATCGCGCGCGCGCGGGGTCGCCGCGAGGTCGACCGCGCCCGCCGCCCGCCGCGCGAACGCCACCGCGACCGCCGCGCGCAGCAGCACGATCGCGACGAGGACGAGGGCCAGCCAGGCGACCCCGAAATCGTCCTCGAAGGGGAGGCGCGTCCGCAAGGGCAGCAACGCCGCGAGGATCGGCACCCCGGCGAGCGGCAGGGTCGCCGCGAGATCCGCCGCCGCTGTGCGCCCCCAGGGGACGCGCGGCAAAAGCAGCGCCAGCAGGAGTTGCGCGCCGCCGCCGATCAGGATGAACGCGGGGACCAGCCCGAGCGCGCGCGCCTCGAACGGCGCGAGCCGCCCGATCCCGGCGATCCTGGCGAGCGGCACGCCCCACCGCCAGTACGCCGCGAGCGCCCCGACCGCCAGCGCGTAGAGCGGCCAGTGGAACCGCCGCCAGGGCCACGCCAGGGCCAGCGCGGGGAGCGCGACGAGCGCCAGGGTCGCCCACGGCGTCGGCGTGAGCAGCGCCGCGCCGAGCGCCTGCGGGGCGTCGAGCCGGAAGGCCAGCCCCAGCCCCGCCAGCCCCGCCAGCCCCGCCAGGATGCCGCCCTGCGCGGCGCGCGGCCCGAGCGCCGCCGTCAAGGCCGCGTACGCGACCGCCACCCAGAGGGCCAGCAACGGCACCGTCAGCGCCACCGCAGCGGGATCGCGCTGGCGCAGCAGCGTCAGCCCGAGGATGATCGCCGCAGCCACGCCGACGCTGCCGCGCAAAGTCGGCTCGACCCGGCGGTCGCCATCCGGCGCGAGCGGGTCCGCCGCCGAGCGCCCGCCCGGCCAGCGCGGCGCGACGACCAGCAGCAGCAGGATCGGCGGCAGCAGGAGGAAATCGAAGCGCCGCCCGCCCGCCGCGTTCGCCCAGGCGAGGGTCAAGCCCAGCGCGAAGGCGGGCAGCCCGACCGCCGCGAGACGCCGCGCGATGCTTCGTTGTGGTACTGCGTGAACGTCGCCGCTCGTCACGGCGCGGTACGGCGGGCGCGCGGCGCGGCCTCGTTGTACGGGCGGATCATCGCAAACTCCTCAGTGGGGACACCGGCGAAGTATACCGATGGGCCGGATGGGTCACAAGGCGCACCCATGCGCTTCAAAACGAAAGGCCGGAACAGGAGACACAGAGACACAGAGGGGGACGAGGGGAAAGAAGATATTTGGGGTGGTCCAGGCCCCGGAGGGGGGCTGCGCCGGTTGTGCTCAGCGTCGCCACGCGGCCCGCGCATACGCCTCGTCGCGGACGCCGATGGCGACGAAGAGCACAACGTCGTCGTCGATGGTGTAGATCAGTCGGTAGGCGACATTGTTGACTTTCAGGTTATAGGCGCGGACATGCGCCAGATCGCCCTTTTTCTTCTCTCCGGCACCGTGCGGATCGCGCAAAATCGCCGGGATGTGTCCCGTCACGATACTGAGCAGGAGCGGTTGATCGCGCCGGGTCAGCTTGCGGAGATCGCGCGCCGCCGCCTCATCGAACTCGAAGCGAAAGGCCATCAGGGCCGCGCCGCGTGCGCTTCCTCATCGAGGAGCGCTTGCAGGAAGGAGGGGCCGTCGATACGCCTGCCGGGAGTGGCGAGGCGCGCGCGCACGATGTCGTCCTCATCGTGTCCGCCGAGCATCAGCGGCGGCTCGATCTCGGTGAGGATCAGCAGATCGCCCGGTTCGCAGGCCAACGCCTCGCAGAGACGCGCCAGCGTGTCGAACTGGATTCCTCGGGTTTTACCGCGTTCCAATGCCGAAACCGTATCGCGGCGCATCCCGGCCCGCGCGGCCAATTCGCTCTGCGAGAGTTTCCGTTCCTCACGGAGTCGCTGCGTATCTACGCGCACTTCCAACATGCACATCTCCCTATTCTCGCCATGAATTACAGGCTATACCGCGCACCCATCACGCTATAGCGTGACATGACGAGTATAACGGGTTATGGGGGCACTTTCTTCCCGAAGCGTGGCAAGGATGCGTTGCTCACTCGCGGGTGGCGATGCGGGCAGTCCCCCTATCGCTATCCGCCGCGCCCCCGTAGCCCTCGTCCCTGCCGGAACCTCCGCTGTGCGCACGATAACAGCGCCATTGTTGCGAGCATCATGCCCGAGCCTATCGATGCTGACATCATCAACGGTGGATGGGATCGCGCCGCCCACCTGGACGCCGGGTCGCGCATACAAATCCAGCGCCAGATCGTCCGGGAAGGTCTGGTGGACCCGGCGCTCGAAGCCGAGCGCGCGCAATTGCGCCCCGATGGCGTCGGCGTCCACGAAGGGGTAATCGACGTAGGCGAACCAGAGCGCCCCCCGCTCGCGTAGCAGGGGCGTCGCGGTGGCGGTCGCGGTCAGATCGGTCACGCTGCGGGTGTTCGCCCGCAGCGCGCCCGGCTGGTAGAGGGCGATCAGGGCGTCGGAGATCGGGTCGTTGGTCAGGATCGGCAGGCCATCGCGCGCGGCGATCGCCACGGCGGCGGCGAACGCGCGGTAGTCCTGCCTGGTGCCGGTCCGCGCCACCCCCGCCGTCGTGACCGTCGAGGTGAGCAGCGTCGCCACCAACCCGACGCCGACGAGCGCCCGCGCGCGCCGCCCCCCCGCCCGGGTCGCCGCACCGACGAGCAGCGCCCAGCCTCCCAACGCGGGGAGGAGGGTCCGATCGGCGAAGGCGGGGGTCAGGAGGCTGATCAGGGTCGCCACGCCGCAGAGAGCGGCGGTGAGTGCCGCGATCGTCGTCGCGACGAGCCGCGCACGACGAGCGACGAGCAGGAACGCGCCGCCCGCCGCCAGGGTCGCCAGCGCCGCGATGAAGGGGCGCGCGGCGGGCCAGGCATTCCAGGGAGTGACCGGGTCGCCCCAGTAATAGCCGCCGCTGTCCACGCCGAGCAGCGCCAGCGCCGACATGCCCAATTGCGCGGCGCTGACATCGAGGTAGGAAGCGCCGCGCCGCGCCGCCGTGCCGCTGAGCGCCGCGTTACGGATCGCCCACGGCGCGAACAGCAGGAACGCCGCCCCGCACGCCCCGGCCAGCGCCAGCCCGCGCCGGGGCCGGTCGCGGAAGAGGGCGAGCCCCACGAACGCGAGCGGCACGAGGGCGTAGAGGGCGGTGGTGTCGGTGTAGAGGGCGAGGAGGCTCGCGCCGCCGCACAACACGACCCACCACGGCGACCACGCCCCCGCCGCGCCGAGGAGCGCCAGGAGGGCCAGGGTCACGAAGAGGCCGAGCAGGGTGTACATCCGCGCCTCCTGCGAGTACCAGAGGTGCAGCGGCGCGAGCGCGAGGACGACCGCCGCGACGAGGGCCGCGCGGCGGTCGAGGAGGCGCGCGGCGCAGGCGTAGAGGGCGACGATCGTCAGCGCCCCCGCAACCGCGCTGAGCGCGCGCCCCGCGATGGCGTCCGGCAGGGCGCGCGCGACGAGCTTCGTCAGGACGTAATACAGGGGCGGATGCACATCGTACCCCTCATCGAACCCGAGCAGGGTCCGCCAGGGGAGGTGGGTGAAAACGACCGTGTACCCCTCGTCGCGCCAGAGGCTGGTGCGGTCGAGCCCCCAGAGGCGCAGCGCCAGCGCCGCGAGGGCCAGTGGCGCGATCGGCCAGCTCCGGCGCGACCAGAAACGCCGATTATCGGCGGTGGGCACGGCGACGCGGCCACGCGCGACGAGCGGCACCGGCGCGAGGAGCAGCAACGCGCCGACGAGGGTCAGCGGGCGCGGCAGGAGGCGGTAGGCCAGCGTCAGCACCGCCGCGTGCGCCACCGTAGCTGCCACCGCGACCGCCAGGAGGAGCAGGGCCAGCGCCCCGCCCGCCGCGACCTTTGCGAGGCCGAGGGCGCGCGCCGCCGCGTACCCGAGCGCCAGCAGGGTCAACGCGGGCAACAGCAGTTCGGCGGGGAGGGCCGGGGCGGGCGCGAGCGGCTCCACGCGCACCCCGGTCAGGATGAAGCCGAGCGCGCGACCGTCGCCCGGCGCGACGAAGGCCGGAGCCTGCCACTCGATCGCGCGGGTGCGGTCGCCGCCGGTCGCCCAGGCGCGCGCCGGAACCGTGACCTCGATGCTATAAGGGCCGGGCGTCGTCACGGTGGCGGGCGGGGCAGAATCCCCGGCGCTATTCAGGGTTATCGTGCGCGGACTCGTCGCCAGCGGGCTCTCTTGCAGGAGCAAGGTCAGGCGGTAACGCCCCGGTGCGGCGAGCGGCACGCTGACCGACCCCTCCGGGCGCATCCAGACGAATGCGCCCGTGGCGTTGCGCTCCAATCCATAGATCCCGCGCACGGTCACACCGGCGGGCGGACCGTCGATCGGGAAGTCGAGGCGTGTCTGCGGCGCGCGCCCCAGCCAGACGATCGTGAGGGCCACCCCGAGCGCCAGCAGGGCCAGGATCGCCGCCTCGGCCAGCAGCCCGCGCCGCGACACCGCCGTCAATCGCGCGGGTAGCCGCCGCCCCTTCACCTCACCCAACCGCGCGCGCTCCCTCGCTACGCACCATCGCCACCCGCCCTCTACGGACTACGGACCACGGACCACGGACTACAGACTTACTTCCCCACCTCGAACGCCCCTAGCACGATCGCCCCCGCGCCGAGCGGCGTATCCTGACCCGTCGTGGCGACGACGTCGATCGCGATCCGATACTGCCCGGCGGGGAGGTTCTTCGGCAGCGCGAGATCGTGGTAATCCCAGAAGGCGTTGCGGCGCTCGTACTCGAAGGTGCGCGGCTGGAAATTACCCAGCAGCGGCTCGGTCGCCCCGACCCCGGCCACCGCCCCCCCGTTCCCATCGAGCAAGCGCCAGCGGATCGCGAACCAGCCGCTCGCGGGTGGGCGGATCGTCCAGTGCAGCACCAGCGGCACATTGTCGCCCGCGTGCAGGGCGCTGACGCCCGGCGCGAAGTCATAGCCGTAGCCGACGAGGGTCAGCGCGTCGCCGAGCGATCGGTCGAGGCGGATCGGTGGCGGCGGGTAGAAGGCCGCGCCGAAGGGGCGATTGTAGGCGTAGAGCCCGAGCCAGACGCCGTTGAACTCGCGCTGATAGAGCTGGTGCGCGTTGTAGCAGTACCAGTTCCGCACCCGGTCCGCCTGACAATCGCCCTTGCTGTCGAACGGGTCCAGCATGGCGAGGCGGTCGGGCGAGATCAGCAGCCAGACCCGCTCGTACCCGGCGGTGAGGCGCTGCAAGTAGAGGTCGAGCGCATTCTCGTCGCGCGTGCCGTCGAAGTATTCCGCCGGGATCGTCAGCACCGGGATATCGGCGAGGCGCGGGTCGCGCTGCTTGTAGTAGTCGAGCGTGGTGTCCACGTAGCCGGGGTGGACGATGATCGCGTCGTTGGGGTGGCGACCCGCCGCGATCTCCGCATACGCCCCGCGCCAATCCTCTTTCTGCGCCGCGACCGCCAGATTGACATCGCGCAGCGGCACCCAGCTCGTCGCCAGGATCAGCGCGATCGCCACCGACGCGACCGGCCACGCCCGCCGCTCCAGCAGCAATAGCCCCCCCGCGACGAGCAGGATGAAGGCGGGGGTGACGATGATGAGATAGCGGTCGGCGTAGAGCGGGCGGACGAGGCTGAGCGCGTAGAAGAGGACGACCGGGATCAGCGCGCCGCAGAGGAGCAGCCCCGCGCGCGGACGCGGCGCGAGCGCGGGCGCGGCCCACGGGCGATGCCGCCACGCGATCGGCAACGCGCCCAGGATCGCCAGCGCGCCGAAGAGGAGGACGCCGCGCAGGGCGATCCCCTGGTCGGCGCGGACCCCGGTGGCATACTTGGTGAAGAGATCGCGCAGGTAGGAGAGCGGGCCGATCGGGCGGTGCCACGTCACCGAACCGCCGCGCACGAACTGCAATTCCCAGAGCCCGATCGGCAGATACGGCAGCGTCAGCGCCGCGAGCGCGAGCCAGCGGTAGCGGGGACGAGTCGGCGGTCGGCGGTCGGCAGTCGGCAGAGAGGATTCGCGATCGGCGGGTTGCCGGAAGCGTAAGCGTAGCCACCGAGCACTTCTCTGCCGACTGCCGTCTGCCGACTTCCCCACCAGCCACGCCGCCTGGGCCACGATCACCAGCGCGGTGAGGACGTGGAGGTAGAGGGCCAGGGTGGTGACGGCGACGTAGACGAGCCAGGGGCGCGGGCGGTCGAGGCGGTCGGCGCGGACGAGCGCGAGGGTCGAGGCGATCGTGGTGAGGACGATGATCGCATACATCTTCGCCTCCTGCGCGTACCAGTGCTGGTACGGCGAGAGGGCCAGGATACCAGCGGCGTAGAGGCCGAGCTTCGGGCCGTGAATCGCGCGTCCGAGGAGGTAGAGCAGCGGGATCGCCGCCGCGCCCGCCAGGGCGGACGGGAGGCGCACCGCCGTCTCGCCGCTCCCGAAGGCCAGCATCCAGACATGCAGGAACAGGGTGTAGAGGGGGCCGTTCTGCCCCGCCGCGCCGAGATTCCGCAGCAGCGTGCCGAACGGTTGCTGCGCCAGCAGCACCATGTCGGCCTCGTCGAACCAGAGCCCCTGCGCGCCGAGCCGGTCGAGGCGGAGGAAGGCCCCGCCCGCGAAGAAAAGGCCGAGCAGGACGAGGTACGGCGCTTCCGGGCGCTCCAACGCCGCGAGCCCGCGCGCGACCACGCGATCGAGGACAGAGGCCCGATGCGGACGGCGGCGCGGCGCGGGGGTCGGGCGCACGACCGTCATCGGCGCACCGCCGCGAGCGCGCGGTAGAGATCGAGGTGCGCCGCCGCGATCGTGTCCCAATCGAAGCGCGCGGCGAGCGCCAGCGCGCCGTCCGCGAGGCGATCCCGCAGCGCCGCGTCCCCCGCCAGCCGCCCGAGCGCCGCCGCCAGCGCGGCGGGATCGGCGGGCGGGACCAGCAGCGCCGCGTCCCCGTCGATCAGCGCGGGCAGCGCGCCCGCCGCGCCGTAGCCGGGCGCGGGCGTGGTGGTGACGACCGGCAGCCCGGCGGCGAGCGCGGCCAGCAGGCTCCCGCGCCGCCACGACGCGCCGTCGCGGTAGGGCAACGCCGCGAGATCGGCGGCGGCGAGGTGCGCCGCGACCGCGTCGGCGGGTAATGCGCCGGTCACGGTGACATGCCCGGCCAGCCCGCGCGCCCGGATCGCGCCCGCCAGATCGCCGCCCGTCCGATCGCTGCCCGCCCCGAAGCGCGCGCCATCGGTCGCGCTCGCCGCGCCGCCGATCAGCAGGAGGTGGAGAGCGGCGCCGCCAGCGCCGCGCGCCGCCATGAAGGCATCGAGCAGCGTATCAAGTCCCTTGCTGGCACCCACCAGCCCGAAATAGGCGACCACGACCGTGTCCGGCCCGACGCCGAGCGCGGCGCGCGTCGCGGCGCGGGCGTCGGCGCGCGCCGCACGGGTCAGCGGCGGGATGTTGCTGCCGATCGGCAGGAGGTGCAGGCGCGGCGCGAGCGCGGCATCGGCCCGCAGCACCGCCCAGTCGGCGCCGTTCGTCGCGATCGTCGCGGCGGCGTGGCGGGTCAGCAGGTGCAGGGCGCGCGGGCGCAGCGGCCCCGCCTTCGGGAAGAGGTAGGGCGCGTGGCGGTCGTGCAGCGTCACCACGACCAGCGGTCCGCCGCACCGCGCGAGCCACCACGGCAGCAGCGCGACGCCACCCTGCCCATCGAACGCGCCCGCCTGATACTGGATGTGGACCACGTCAGGTCGCCAATCGCGGAGCGCCGCACGCACGGCGGGCCAGCCGCGCACGCCCCACTCGGGCACCGTCCGCAATACCTCCCCCGCGCCAGCCGCCTCCGCCACAGCCCCCCCCCCACCGCTCCCCGCTCGTCTGGTCAGCACCGCCGTCGCCGCGCCAGTCGCACCCAGATGGGCCGCAAGGGTCGCGGTGTAGTCGCCCACGCCGCCCACGGTGGGCGGGTATTCGCCGGAAAGCAGGAGGATGCGGGGGGAAGTACGAGGTACGAGGTACGAAGCACGAAGTGAGGTCGTGGGAGTGTCGCGCGCTACCGCTTGTTCGCTCCCGCCTTTACCAGCGCCCTCATGCGCCCCGGTTACTGGCCGTTGCTCGTACTTCGTACTTCGTACTTGGTACTTCACAAACGCATCGCTCATCGCAAATGCTCATACGTCGGGCGCAAGCCCGAGCGCAGCACCCGCATGTAGGTGCCGATCCGCTGGTGGCGCAGGTCGCGCCGATGGCCGAGGAGCCACTTGGCCCCCTCCTGGCCGAGTTGGAACAGATACGTACCGAGCAGGAACGCGCGCAGGAGTTCGCCGAACGGCGCACCATACCGTCGCCGATAGAAGCGGACCTTGCTGGTATTGAAGTTGATGTGCCGGTGCGGGATCGCCTGCGCGCTGCTCGCCCCCTCGTGGTGGATCACCGTCGCGGCGGGCTCATAGGCGATCCGCCAGCCCGCCGCGCGCAGCCGCGCGCAGAGATCCAACTCCTCCGCATACATGAAGAATCCCTCATCGAAGCCGCCGACCGCCCGCAACGCCGACCGCCGACCGAGCAGGCACGCGCCGTACAGCCAGTCCACGTCTTGCGGCATGTCGTCAGGGTGGTCGGCGAGATAGTAGCGATCCAGCACCCGATTCCGGGTCCAATACCGCTGGACGATCGTGCTCTCCAGGAATGGGGTCAGGCGCGTCGGGAAGCGCCGCCGCGCCCCCTGCGGGCGACCGTCGGGGTAGCGCAACGCCGGGCCGACGAGGCCGAGCGCCGGATCGGCCCACAACGTATCCAGCAGGCGCGGCAATGCGTCGCCAACCGGCTCGGTGTCGGGATTGAGGAAGAGGATCGCCCGCCCCCCCGCCGCGCGCAGCCCCAGGTTACACCCGGTCCCGAAGCCCCGGTTTGCCCTCGCCTCGATGATCCGCACGTCCGGGAAGTCCGCGCGCACGGCCCCTACTGTCCCATCCCCGGAGGCATTGTCCACCAGCAGCGCCTCCCACGTCACCCCCGCGCCCGCCAGCGACGCGCCCACCGCCCCCAGGCAGCGCAACGTCAGCGCCCGCGTGTCCCGGCTGACGAGGACGACGGATAAGTCGGCGGTCGGCGGTCGGCAGTCGGCAGAAGGGGAGTCCGCAGTCCGCAGTCCGTAGTCCGTAGAGGGATTCGTCGGTAAGCCAGCGATAGGTCGCATACCACCGCGCTCGCCCCTTCCTTTCTGCCGACCGCCGACCGCCGACCGCCGACTCGCCGCCGCGTACGCCCGCCCCTCGTACCAGGCCATCGCGCCGGAGAGGGCGAGGCCGAGCGCGCCGTCGCGCCAGGCACCGAGGGTGACGAAGCGGCGGCGGAACTCGCGGGCCGGCATCGAGAGGGGGGTCCAGGGCCGGGTGCGGACGCCGCGCGCCACCAGATCGCGCGCGTGGCGTTCGGCGTAATCGCGCTGCCTGGCGGTGAACTCGCGCCACCGATCGTAGTTACGATGGATCAGCGGCTCGTGCATGGTCGCACTCGGCCCGTCGAGGATCACGACCTCATGGACTTCGTGCGCCGCGTCGTAGCGCGCGTGCGCGGGGCGCAGGAGGCGGAGTTGCGGGTCCGGCCACCAGCCGCCGCCGCGCAGCCGCCGCCCGAAGAACTCGTTGTGGCGCGGGAGCCAGTAGCCGACCGGCCCCGCCGCCGTCACGGGCGCGGCGACGAGCGCCGCGATCTCCGCCGCGCCAACCGAGCTCAGCCGCTCGTCGGCGTCGAGGAAGAGCACCCAGGGGGTGTCGGCGAGGGCGAGGGCGACGTTGCGCTGGCTGGCGTAGCCGGTGAAGGGGCGCGTGTGGACCGTGGCCCCGTACTCCCGCGCGACCGCGACCGTGCGGTCGCTACTGCCGGAGTCGAGGACGACGAGCAGCGCCGGGAGCCCCGCGACGCTGGCGAGGCAGACCGGCAGATCGCGCTCCTCGTTCAGCGTCAGGACGATGATCGTCAGCGGCGGCTCAGCGCGCATCGAGGACCGCGCCGACGGATACCGCGAAGCCGGGCAGGGTCGCCGCCGTCGCCAGCGCGCCGCGCCCGAAGACGCCGTGTGTGAGGTAGCGGTCGCCGTCCAGGCGCAACACCGTGATCGTCCCCGCAGCAGGCTCCACGATCCAGTATTCGGGGACACCGGCCTCGGCGTAATCGAAGACCTTATCGGTCAGATCGCGCTCCGCGCCATCCGGGCTGACCACTTCCAGGACGAGATCGGCCCCGGACCAGAAGCGATTGCCCCGCCGTGGATCGGCGGCGTCGCGCAGCAGCAGCAGATCCGGCTCGCGGAACTTTCCCGCGCGGATACGGAGGCGGAGCGGCGCGAAATGGACCTTACCGCCATGCGCGCGCGCGTATGCCAGGAAGGCCAGGAAGAGCGTTTGCAGCATATCCTGGTGTTCGTCGGTCGGCAGCGGTAAGACCTCGATCCGCCCATCGGCCAATTCCAACAGACGCGCGGTCCGCTCGGTGAGCCAGAGATACGCCTCATCGTCCCACCGCCCCTGCGCGGGCAGCAGATCGAGGAGCGTCCGCTCGTATTCCGGCTCGGATCGTTGCGTCGCCATACCCAACCCTCATGCGCGATCGATGCCAAGAATAGGCAGAGTATACCAGGGGGTCGGGGCATGGCCCGGTGTGGGGCTTGATGCTGGTGCGGCCCGCACCCCGCCGCCTGCGGGCGGCACCCCTCTCCCTATTTAAGGAGAGGGGCTTCGTTGTGAGGGTGGGTGGGGCACCGCGACCACCCTCACCCCGGCGCTCCGCGCCACCCGCCGCCCAAAGGGCACCCGCCCATCCGAGGAGAGGGGACATCGCCGTCACAACTGCTACGCCTCCTGAACAAGGCCGTAGCCGCTGTGCAAGCGACAATCCTAGCCCGCGCAGGCGGGTAGTATGCCCTTCATGGGTAGTGGCTGCCCTCCGGGGCACTTCGCCGGTGCCATCTATGGCTGCCCCCAGCCGGGGGCATTGTGCCCTTCATGGGTATTTTAACCCCTCGGCTACCCACGCCGGTGCGGCACTCACCCCCGGCTCGTCGCCCACTACGCGGGCACCCGGCTCGCCACCCGCCGCCCAGGGGGCACCCGCCGATCCGGGAGAGGGGTCTTGTTGCACGTTGTCGCCGATCCTTCTTGCCTCTCTCCCTTACCATCCCTCTTCTCGTCTCCCGTGCCCCTCTGTGCCTCCTGTTCCGTCCCCCTTCGTCTCTTTTCTCTGCGTCTCTGCGTCTCTGCGGCGATCGTCCCCACCCGCCCACTTCGTCGTTCGTACTTCGTACTTCGTACTTTCTACAGCCGAAAGACCGCGCCGCACGCCCGTGTCCGCGCTCGCCACGTCGCGCGGTCGAGCGCGCCGCGCCGGTAGAGCCGCCAAGCGCGCAGGGTTTCGCGCAGCATCGCCGCGCGGGTCAGCAGGCGCGCGGCGCGGACGAAGCGCGGGCCGTGGTGCAGGCGATAGTAGCGCGCGCGGCTCCGCCGCAACTCCACGAACATCCGCGCCGAGTCTTGCGCCGTGCTCTGCCCGCCGTGGTGGACGACCGTGGCGGTCGGGACGCACCAGATCGGCCAGCCCGCGCGCGTCATCCGGCGGCACCAGTCCACCTCCTCGCTGTACATGAAGAAACCCTCGTCGAGCGGGCCGGTCGCGGCCACCGCCGCCCGCCGCGCCACGAGGCACGCCCCCAGCGGGAAGCCGATCGGGAAGGGCCGGTCGCGCGGGGCGTCCGGGTAGCGCCCGTTGAGGCGCGACGCCGCGAAGCGCCCGCCGAACGGGAAGAGATCGAGGAAGACCTGCGCCAGCGTGGGGAAGGCGAAGCCGACCGCCTGCTCGCTGCCATCCGGGTTGAGGAGGCGTGGCCCTGCGGCCCCGATCGCCGGATGCGCGCGCAGGAACGCGACGAGCGCGGCGAGCGCCCCCGGCGCGGGCAGCGTGTCCGGGTTCAGCAGGCAGAGGAAGTCGCCGCGCGCCGCCGCCAATCCCGCATTGTTCCCCGCCGCGAAGCCGAGATTGCGCCCCGGTTCGATCAGGCGCACGGCGGGGTGCGCGGCGCGGAGCGCGTCCGGGGTGCCATCGGTCGAGCCGTTGTCCACCACGATCGTCTCCGCGCGCAGCGGGACGACCGCCGGGCCGAGCGCGTCCAGGCACGCCAGCGTCAGCGCGCGCGTGTTCCAGCTGACGATCACGATCGAGAGATCGAGCGGCCCGGGCGGGGCGACAGGCGCGGACACACGAAATCCCTTCCCGTGCGACAATGGCGGCGGATCGGCACAACAACGTGCGGCGCGGGGCGGCGGTTGTCCCGCGCGCGGCACAGGCCGGGCCATGACGCAAACAGCGGCCCCGCCGATTACGTTTAACGCATCGAGGGCTCACGCAGTTGAGCACGAAGCAGGCGTGATTTCGGCTCAGCGTCGCGTTCAACCGCGTGAGCCCTACCATGATTGCACCGACCGGGCGTGCGTGACAAGGATGCGGGGAGGAACGATGAGCAGCACCGACGTGGCGCGCGCCACAACCACCTTGCCCGATCTCGCCGCCACCCTCGCCCTGCTCCAGGCCCACGTCGGCACGATGGAGGCGGCGATCGGGCGGGCGCAGGCGGAACCGGCGGGCGCGGCGAAGGCCACGATCAGCGAGGCGATGCTCACATTCCTGCGCGACGAGTTGGGCTGCGACCTGGGGCTGGTGCGGCTCGGCGAGCCGACGGCCCCGCCGCGCCCCCTGCACCACCTCCTCGGCCATACCCTCGCCGGCTGTGTGCCCGCCGCCATCGGGCCGCTCCTGGCCGCGCTGCATCGCGCCAGCGCCGCGCCGCCAGGGGCGACCGCGCCGCGCTGGCTCTACGATGCCGCGACGGACACGGGCGTACCCGACCCTGGCGACGGTGGCGCGCGGCCTCGGCCTCAGCGGCATCCTCGGCGTGCCGCTGCGGCCGAGCGCGCACGCGATGGCGGCGGACGCGGGGCCGCTCGGCACCCTCGTCGTCGGCGTCAGTTCGGCGGCCCTGGTGCGCCCGGAGTTCGCCCAACTCCTCGCCCTCCTCGGCGTCCAACTCGGGCGGTCGCTCGGCTACATCGAGGGTCTGGAAATCCTCCGCCGCAACGAGGAGAATGTCCGCACCGTCACCGAGGGAGCGGTCGATGGGATCTACATGGTCGATGAGCGCGGCATCTTCACCTATATCAACCCGCAGACCGCGCGCTACCTCGGCTACAGCGCCGACGAATTGCTGGGGCGGCATTTCAGCGAATTCGTCGTGCCGGAGAGCGTACCCATCGCCCAGGAGTCGCTCGACCGCGCCGCAGCCCGCGAGCCGGATATAGCGACGAGATACCTCGATCTCCGCCGCAAGGATGGTGTCGTCCTCACGTTCGAGCTTAACAGCCGTAACCGCTACGACCCGCACGACGGGCACTTCATCGGGCGCTTCGGGATCGCGCGCGACATCACCGAGCGCCGCCGGCTCGAAGCGGAACTCGCCCGCCGCACCCGCGCGCTGGAGGCGCTGAACGCGATCGCCACCCTGGCCGGGCGCTCGTCCGATCTGCCCGGCCTCCTCGTCGAGGCGCTCGACCGCACCCTGGGCGTCTTCGGGCTGCATCAGGGCGCGATCTTCCTGACCCGGCCCGGGACGACGGAATTCGTCCTCGCCGCCAGCCGTGGCTATGGCGAACTGCGCCAGCCGCGACTGGCCCGCCTGCGCGCCGATACCCCCCTCGCGGAGCTGCTGCTGGCGAGCGAACAGCCCCTCATCGGCGGCGATCTGGCGAGCGAGGTGCCCCTCTTCGCCGCGCTCGCCCGACAGGCCGGGATCGGGCGCTACGGCTGCGTGCCGCTCCGCGCGCAGGAGCAGACACTCGGCATCCTCCTCGTCAGCGGCGATGAGGAGCGCGCCCTCTCCCCCACCGACGGGGCGACGCTGGCGATCGTCGGGGCACAACTCGGCGCGGCGATCGAGAACGCGCGCCTCTCCGCCGAAACCGCGGCGAGCCGCGCCCGCCTCGAAGAGCGGGCGACGCAGCTCGGCAGCCTGCTGGCGGTCAGCGCCGACTTCGCGACGAACCGCCCGCTCAGCACGGTCCTGGATAGCGTCGCGACCGCGATCGTGGAGACCCTCGGCTTCGGCAACGCCCACGTCCGCATCCGCACCGAGGCGGGTGACGCCCTGGTCGGCGTCGGTTTCTGCGGCTATCGTGCGGAGGAGCGCGAGTTCCTCCGCACGCCCACCCCGCTCGCGGTCTACGAGAGGTTGCTCGACCCGCGTTTCCGGCTCGGTGGCGTGCAATACATCCCGCACCAGCACCACCGGCAGGCCACGGGCGGCAAGGAATGGCTCGTCGTCCGTGCGCCCCGCGATCATACCCCTCCCACGAGCATATCCCCCGCCCCCGACGAGTGGCAGGAGGGGCGCTGGCACCACGAGGATGCGCTGATCGTCCCGCTGCGCGCCCGCGATGGCACCTTGCTCGGCGTGATCGCTGTGGACGACCCGCACGATGGGCGCGTCCCCGACCTGGAGAAGACGGCGGTGCTCGAACTCTTCGGGCGGCAGGCGGCGCTGGCGATCGAGAACGCCGAACTCTACGCCCAGATCGCGCGCGATCTGCACCGCCAGCAGGCGTTGCGCGAGGTCATCGAGCATATCAGCGCCGAACTCGACCTCAACCGTTTGCTCGAACAACTCCTGGCCGACGCGGTCGCGCTCCTCGGCGGCGAGGCCGGAGCCTTCGGCCTCTTCGACCGCGTCGCGGGCACCACCCAAATCGGCACCCTGAACGCGATGCCCAGGGCGATCCTCGGCGCGATCATCGAATTGGGGCGGGGCGCGCCCGCCTCACCCCTCGCCCAGGGACGACCGCTCCTCCTCACCACCCCGCCGACGGCGGAGAGCGCGGTGCGGACCGCGCTCGGCGTGCCGGTCTTCCAGGGCGGGGAACTGGTCGCCACCTTCTTCGTCGGCACGACCGACCCGACGCGGCGTTTCAGCCAGCAAGAGACCGCAGCGCTGGAACTCTTCGCCAAGCACGCCGCGCTCGCGCTCGGCAACGCGCACCTCTACGAGGAGGCGCGCGCCCAGGCCGTCCGGCTGGAGACGCTGCGCGCCGCGATCGAGCGGATCAGCTCCGAACTCGACCTCACGACGCTCCTCAACCAGCTGACAAGCAGCGCCATGCAATTCCTTGATGCCGATTACGCCGCGATCGCGCTGGTGGACGAGGAGACGGGCGAACTGCGCGTGGAGGCGGGCCATAATCTCCCCTACGGCAAACCGGGCACGCTGTTGCGCGGGCTCCGGTGGCCCCGCGACCCGGCCACCGGGCGACCGCGGGCGGTCCTCATCGATGCGGACGACCCCCTCCCCGCCGATATGCCGCCAGAACTCGACCTGGGTCACAGCCACATCGCCGTGCCGATCTGGTGGCAGGAGCGGATGATCGGTAGCTTCAGCCTCTCCGCCACCCGCCCGGAGAAACGCTTCAGCCGCGCCGATCTCGAAACGCTGGCCCTGCTGGCCCGGCACGCCGCCGTGGCGATCGAGAATGCCGGGCTCTACCGCGCCTTGCAGGAGCGCTACTCCCAGGTGGAGGGGATCAGCGCGGTCGGCACGGCGCTGCTGGAGGCGCGCAACCTCGATGACATCCTCAGGACGGTGGCCCAGCAGATCGTCGCGCTGATCGGGGCCGACGGCTGCGCGATCTTCCTCCTCCCCGCCGACGAGACGAGCCGGGGGGCTGGTGGGGAGCTGAGTCTGGTGGCGAACGTGGGGGTGGGTTCGGGGTCGTTCGAGGGTCGCCACCTGCCGCTCTATGGCTCGGTCACCGGGCAGGCCATGCAGGATCGCGCGGCCCGCCTCGTCAACGATATCATCGCCGGGCCGCCGGAATTGACCCCCCTCCTCCGCAGCGAAGGGATCGACAGCCTCCTGACGGTGCCGCTCCAGACCAGCACGCGCCTGATCGGGGCGATCAACGCCTATGGCCTGTCGGGCAAGCGCTTCGGCCCGCGCGAGATCGAGATCACCACCCTCTTCGCGCATCAGGCGGCGGTGGCGATCGAGAACGCCTGGCTCCACGAGCAGGGGCGGGAGTTGGCGGTGGTGGAGGAACGCAACCGTCTGGCGCGCGAGATCCACGATACCCTGGCGCAGGGCTTCACCGGCATCATCCTGCAACTGCAAGTGGCGGAAAGCCTGCTGGACGGCGAGGAACCCGCCGCGCGCGAGCGCCTGACGCGCGCGCAAGAGTTGGCGCGTGCCAGCCTGCACGAGGCCCGCCGCTCGGTCCTCAATCTGCGCCCCAGCCCGCTCCAGGGGCGCACGCTGTCGGAGGCGTTGGCCGCGCATCTCGCGACCTGGCGGCTGCACACCGGCATCGCGGCGCGCTTCGAGAGCACGGGTGTGGAGCGCCCCCTCAACCCGGCGACGGAAGAGGCGGTGTTGCGCGTGGCCCAGGAGGCGCTGCACAATACCTACAAGCACGCTCGGGCGAGCCAGGCCGACATGGCCCTGACGATCGCGCCGGATCGGCTCCTCCTCACGGTCTGCGACAATGGCACCGGCTTCGCCCGGGGGGCGCAGGAGGGTACGGGCGGCTTCGGCCTCGTCAGCATGCGCGAGCGCGTGGCCCGCCTCGCGGGGGACTTCGCCATCGAGAGCACCCCCGGCCAGGGCACCTGCGTCTGCATCACCATCGCCGATCATGGCCCCCCGGCCCGCCGTGCGGCGGGGAGTGTGCCGGGGTGAGGAGCGAGTCGGCAGTCGGCAGTCGGCAGTCGGCAGAGAGCTAGTACACGGCGGCGTAGATACCCCGGTGGTATCGTGGTCGAAAAGCCTGCCACAGTAACGCAAAAACCACCGGACTACTTCAGCCTCGGTGTACTAGTCCGTAGTCCTTCATTCGGCGTCGACAGCAGGGACGCACCTGCCCGTTGCATACCAGCGGCACCGCGCCACTCCTGCCGACTGCCGACTGCCGACTGCCGACTCGGAGGTATTGCAATGACAGCGCGCATTCGCATCCTGATCGCGGACGACCATCCGGTGGTGCGGGAGGGGTTGGCCGCGATGCTCGCGCGCCAGCAGGACATCGAGGTGGTCGGCGAGGCGAACGACGGCATCGAGGCGGTCGAGCGCGTGGGGACGCTGCACCCCGACATCGTCCTGATGGATTTGCAGATGCCGCGCCTCGGCGGGGTGGAGGCGATCAAGCAGATCCGGGCGCAGTACCCGCAGGTGCAGCTGATCGTCCTGACCACCTATGGGGACGACGATTCGATCTTCCAGGGGATCGCGGCGGGCGCACGCGGCTATCTGCTGAAGGATGCCCCGCGCGACGAACTCTTCCGCGCGGTGCGCGCGGTGGCGCAGGGCGAATCGTTGCTCCAACCGGCGGTGGCGACGCGCCTCCTCGATCGCTTCGCCCGCCCGCGCCCGGAGCCGCCGCAGGATATCCTGACGGAGCGCGAACTCGACGTGTTACGCCTCCTCGCCAAGGGCTCGGCGAACAAGCAGATCGGCGTGGCGCTGCACATCAGCGAGAGCACCGTCAAGACCCACGTCGCCAATATCTTCCAGAAGCTGTCCGTCACCGACCGCACCGAGGCGGTCACCGTGGCGCTGTCGCGGGGGTTCATCAAGTTGTGAGTGGTGCGTAGTGGGCCAGTGGGCCAGTGGGCGAGTGGGGTGTATTGATGCGCGGCGGTGGACCGCCGTCTCCTTCTCACCCACTGGCCCGCTACGCACCACTTCGCCCACTCGCCAAGGGCGGCACCAGCCCATCAATGCTCCGCGCGTTCTTCTCCTCGCGGTAGGCGGCAAGGCCATCCTCGCCCTTGACGTTGGCCCACCGGACCAGGGTGTCGCGCTGCCCGACGTAGTCGTAGTACGGGACGGCGAAGCCGCACGAGGTCTGCACCCACTCGATCGTGGCGACGATGATCTGCCGCGCGCCGGGCGAGTCGCCGAAGCGGGGGCGCAACTCGTCCCAGAGCGGGCTGCCGGGCAAGGCTACCTCCCCTTGCCCGTAGAGGCGCAGGATGTTCGGCGGGCCGTTGAAGGCGCAGAACATCAGCGTGATCCGCCCGTTCTCGGCCAGGTGCGCCGAGGTCTCGTTGCCGCTCCCGGTCAGATCGAGGTAAGCCACGCGGTGCGACCCGAGGACGTGGAGCGCTTCGAGCCCCTTCGTCGACATGTTGACGTGCCCATTCGCGCTCAGTGGCGCGGAGGCGACGAAGAACAACTGTTGCGCCTCGATGAACGCCCGCAGGTCGTCGGTGATCGCGTCGTAGGCCCGCGCCATCGGGGAGCCTCCTTCGTCGGCAGCCGTGAGTCGGCGGTCGGCAGCAATAGTTCTGTAGCCGGTTGTCCGTAAGCAGCATCGAGTCGTAGCGAATCGCGAGTGCGTGCGGGTTACCACTACCGGACATAGTAGCACCACGCCACTACTGCCGACTGCCGACCGCCGACCGCCGACTCTCCGCAGACTCACAGATCAGCGCATACGGCCTCCCCGCCACATGGGTCAGCACCACGATCAGCGGGCGAGAGCCGCGACCGCGCAGGTCGCGGGCGAGCTGGTCGGGGTCGAGCGGGGAGCCACGCTTCTTGACCGTCACCTCGCCCGCGTCGAGGGCGCGGAGGCGGGCCTTGAGACGCTTGAGGGCGAACGGCAGCGCCTCCACCACGCGGAAGGCGCGCGCGAATGGGGTCGGCACGGCGTGGTCGGCGGTCAGGTAGGCGATGTCGGCGTCGAGCTTCGTCGCACCGAGAATCGCCGCGAGGTCTTCGACCAGCCCCGCGCGGATGATCGCCGGGTCCGGCTCGTAGAGGACCGCGCCGTGCGGGCCGACCGCGATCGCGGGGGCGGGGCCATCGGCGGTGAGGGTCGCGCCGGACGGCAGGAGGGTGGCGCGGCGGGCGACCGTGCGGAGCGGCCCGCACCAGAGGGCCGCTTCCTTCAACCCGCCACGCTCCGAGATGAACTCGATCTCCACGTCGTCCGGCGCGGGCCACTCCTCCCGCACGATCCCCGGCGACACCTTCACCCCCAGCGCCGGGACCACCCCCCGCCAGCCGAGGACGTGCGCGAGCGGCGGCTGATACCCCGCCGTGCTGAAAACACGCCGCCCGTCGGCAGCCCGCCGCCCCGGATCGCAGAAGAGGGCGTCGGCGCGCGGGGGGCCACCGGCGAGCAGATCGGCCACGACCGGCAGGATGCGCCCCGCGAGGCCGCTGGCGCGCGCGTTCTCGCGCAGGATCGCCAGGCGCAAAGGATCGCGGTCGACCGCCAGGACCGGGTGCCCCTCGGCCAGGATCAGCGCGTCGCCGCCGATACCACAGGCGAGGTCCGCGACGATGCCGTACGGCGCGTAGCGGCGCGCGCGGTGGCGGGCGATGCCCCCGCCGGTCGCTTGCTCCAACCCGTCGCGCGTGAAGTAGAGCGCCGCCGCACCGGCGAATTTACCGCTCGCCACGGCGCGGCGGCGCAAGATCGCCTGCTCCCAGGCCGCCGCTGCCAGCGTGGGCGCGGCCTCGCGGCGGAGGCGGGTCAGCGCGACGAGGTCGGTCGCCCCCGCCGCCGCCTGTGCCTCGGCGGCAAGGAGGAGCTGTTGCCCGGCGGGTGTCAGCAACGTGCGGAAGGTCGCGAGGTCCACGAGTGCTCCATCGTGTCGCCAGACAATAGTACGGACGCGCCTGAAAACGCCGAGCTGAAAAGTACAAGGGGACGATCGGACCATGTACGAACGTCTGGCACCGCCTCCTTGACGAACGTTCAACCCCTCCATTATAGTATCAGCAATGGGCACAAACGGATGCGCTGGAGCAGGCGCGCGGCGTCAGGCAGGGGTCTGACCCTGGTTCAGCTTGCGCGTGGAGCGGGAGTACGGTGAGCGGCAAACAGCGCGGTCGAGGTTCCGGCGGCGGCCCCGAGCGGGCGGCATCGCGCCCGCGTCGGGGTCGCGCTCTCCCGCTCCTCCTGCTGCTGCCGCTGGCGATCGGCGCGGTCATCGCCGAACGCCTGGGGCGGCGCGGGCTGGCGATCCTGGCCCCGCTCGCGATCCTCGCGCTGGTGCTCGGTGGCCTCGGCCTGAGCCGCCCGGCGACGCGCCTTGCCGGTGAACAGGGTGGGGCGACGACACCCGCCGCGACGCTCGCGGCGGCGATCGCACCCACCACGGCGGCGGTCGCCGTGGTGCCGCCGACCGCTACGACCCCCGACCCGACGATCCCGGCCAATGCGGGCGGGGAGCGCCTCCCCACACCCGCCGCCCTCGCGCCGACGGTGGCCGCGCCAACGGCGGTCGCGCCGACGACTGCGGCCAAACCCGCCAGCGCGACGACCCCCACGGTGGCGCCCCAGCCGCTCGCCCCCGCCGCGACCGCCGTGCCGCCCACGCCGACGCCGAAGCCGCGCGGCACGACGATCATCCCGATCCTGATGTACCACTACGTGCGCGTCGTCACCGACCCGAAGGACACGATCGGCATCGGCCTCTCGGTGAAGCCGGAATTGTTCGCCCAGCAGATGCAGTACCTGGCCGATAACGGCTACACCACGCTGACGATGCAGGAGGTCTACGACATCCTCGTCGGGCGCAAGTCGCTGCCGACCAGGCCGATCGCGCTGACCTTCGACGACGGGTATCGCGACTTCTACACCGCCGCGTGGCCGATCTTGCAGCGGCACAACTTCAAGGCGACCAACTACGTGATCACCAAGTTCATCGGGTGGGACGCCTACATGACCTGGCCGATGTTGCAGGAACTCAGCGACGGCGGACAGGTGGAGATCGGCGCGCACACCCGCTCCCACGTCGATCTCCGCACGCTGAGCGCCGACAAGTTGCAGGACGAGGTGCTCGGCAGCAAGGCGATCCTCGAAACCGGCCTGGGGCGTCCGGTGGGCGCTTTCTGCTACCCCGCCGGCTTCTACAACGCGGGCGTCATCGCCGCCGTGGGTCGCGCCAACTACCTCACCGCCACCACCGAACTCCCCGGCGCGAAGCAGAACATCCAGAACCCCTACGAACTCCCGCGCATCCGCGTCAACGGCCCGGACCCCCTCGGTGCCTGGAGCAGTCGGCTGCCCTGAGTGGGCGAAGTGGGCACGGGAGGCGCGTAGGCGAGTGAATACGGGTTAGTGCTGCGTTGCATGGATACGTATCGGGGGGGCCGGCCCCACGTCGCCACCCCACAAGCGCTTGCGAAACAGGCGACTTAGCCACCGGATCGGGCAGGTCGCGCTCGCCGTCTCCCGCCCGAATGACCGGTTGTTCGCCCGCCCGATCCCCCCTATGCTGAGGGCGATCGGGCGGCGTGCGCTATGTGGTGGGTGCTGATGGACGGAGCCGGAGCCAATGGGGTGCGCGAAACTGGCCGGTTGGAGGCGTTCAGCGACGGCGTCTTCGCCATCGCGGTGACGCTGCTGGTCCTGGAGTTGCGCGCGCCGCTCCCCACCGCGCTGCACGAGGGCGAGCGGCTCCGGGACGTGCTCTGGCACGAGTGGCCCGCCTACCTGGCGTTCGCGACGAGCTTCGCGACGATCCTGATCATGTGGGTGAATCACCACAACCTCTTCGCGCTGATCCGCCGCACCGATCACGCCTTCCTGCTCCTGAACGGCCTGCTGCTCGCCACCGTCACCGTCATCCCGTTCCCGACCCAGGTGCTGGCGGAGTACATCCGCGAGCCGGACGCGCGCACCGCCGCCATCTTCTACGCAGGCACCTTCCTGGCGATGGCGGTCGCGTTCAATCGCCTCTGGTGGTACGCGCAACGGGATGGGCGGCTCCTCGTTCCCGATGTGGATCCCGTCGTGATTCGGACGATCAACCAGCAATTCCGCCTCGGCCCGCTGACCTACGTCGTCGCGCTCGTGGTCGCCGCGCTGCAACCGATCGTCGGGTTCGCGCTGGTCATGCTCCTCGCGGTCTACTGGGCCTTGCCGGAGGGGCTGCGGCCAGGGCCGGGTCACAAGTAGTCGGCAGTCGGCAGTTGGCAGAGAAGAGTCCGTAGTCCGTAGTCGGTAGTCCGTAGTCCGTAGTCCGTAGAGGGGTTTGCTGACAGGCATCGCCTCCCATCGGCACCGCGCCACTACTACGGACCACGGACTACCGACTACGAACTACTTTCGTCACACATTCCTCGTCGCCAGCACCTCGCGCGCGGGGCGGCGGTCACCGTTGCAGCTGATCCGACGCGGCGCGTCGAGGAAGTGCAGGGTGAAGCCGAGGTCGCGGTACAACGCCTCGATCCGGGGGGTGGCCTGGTTGGAGAGGAGGACCGGGCCGGGGTGCGCGGCGAGCCAGCCCGCCAGCTTCTGCTGATCCGCCCAGTTGAAGCCCTCCTTGGTGTACTGCGTGAACTGCACGTCGTAGGGCGGGTCGGCATAGACGAAGTCGCCCGGCTGGAGCGGCACCGTCGTGTAATGCCCGGTCGTGAACTCCCAGCGCGCGAACTGCTCCCGATAGCCGCCGAAATCGGTCGCGTAGTTGATCTGCTTGTAGCGCCCGAATGGGACGTTGTACTGCCCCCGGCTGTTGAAGCGACAGAGGCCGTTGAAGCCGGTGCGATTGAGGTAATAGAAAAGCTCCGCCGCCTCCGGCGTCCCCTCCTGGCCGTCCGCGATCAACGCATTGAAGCGCGCGCGGTACTCATAATAGAGGGCCGAGTCGTAGCGCAGCGGCAGGCGGACCTGGAAGCCCTCCTTCAAGCGCTGATAGAAGTTGATCGTGTGCGGATTGATGTCGTTCAGCACCGCGCGCCCCGGCAGCAGGCCGAGCGCCACCGCCAGTCCGCCACAGAGCGGCTCCACCAGGCGGCGGTCGCGGAAGCGCGCCCAGACGGGCTGTAAATGCGGCACCAGCCAGCGTTTCCCGCCCACCCATTTGAGCGGCGGTCGGAGCGCGTGACCCCGTGAGGGCGCGCCGACGGTGCCGACCGTCGCGATCATCGGCGCTATTCCTTATACGTACACTAAGCAGTTGTTGCTCTCAGAAGGATACCACGCGGGCGATCCGGCTCCCAGAGTACGGACAGGGCGGGATGGGAGACGAGGGGGGACGATCACCGCAGAGACGCAGAGGCGCAGAGCACGAAAGAGAAGACGAGCGAGAAAGGGAACGGAACAGGAGGCGCAGGGTCGCAGAGGGGAGCGAGAGGGAGGAAATGGGGGAAGGGACGATTACCACAGGGGGCACAGAGCGCGCAGGGCACGGGGGGGAAGAAGCACGATTCGAGGGGGGCGATGCCGCCATATGTGCAACGCCCATCGCCAACGGGGTAACCAGGAGCTTTGCGACGGCGATGCCCCCGCTCCTCGGATGGGCGGGTGCCCCTGGGCGGCGGGGCAGGGGTTGAGGGTGGTCGTGGTGCCGTTGTGCGTGTGGGACCGGGATTGCAATGCCCCGGAGGGCAGCCACTACCCATGAAGGGCACACTGTGCCTCGGAGGGCAGCCACTACCCCGAAGGGTGGCCGCTCCCGGCTAAGGGTGGCTGCGCCGCCACGAAATCCCCTTCTGGGGACTGAAATGTTGCTGCCGCATCCGTTATGAACAGCAGCGTAAGTAATGGCGATGCCCCCTCTCCTCGGATGGGGAGAGGGGGTGGCGAGTCCGTGAGGGCGAGCCGGGGGTGAGGGCGCCCGCCATGTCCTACCCACGCCGCAACGAGACCCCTCTCCTTGAGAGGCGGGTGCCCCCTGGGCGGTGGGTGGCGCGTGAGCGCCGGGGTGAGGGCCGCACCGACGCGCGCAGCAGCCTACCATCCTTGCAACCCCCGCTCCTCGAATCGGCGGGCGCGGGCGCGAGCGCGGGATGAATGTGGCACCGTCGGTCGTGGGTGACGCGGAATGGGGCGATGAACGGGAGAGCGGGCGTGGTCGTGATCGACCCGCCCGCTCTCCCGCTGCGCTCGGTGCGCCCGACTACGACTTCCTCGCCCGCACGGCGGTGAAGATACCACCGATCCCCGCGCCGATCGCGATGCCCACGCCAATCCCCAGCGCCAGGTTCCCGAGCGCGACACCCATCCCGGCCCCGATCGCGATGCCGACGCCGATCCACATCGGCATCATCGCGGCGGCATTGAGCTGCGACTGCGATTGCTTGGGCTGCTGCGGCTCTTGTTGGGTCATCGCGTCCCTCCTTGCGCGCTAGAGAGCGACTATCCGTACGAGCAGTTTATCATGCGGAGCGGGGGCGCGACCGCTGGCCGCGCCCCCGCATGGGCGAAGGATACGGCGCGCGACGCGCAGGGCTCAGCCCTTGACCGCGCCCGCCGTCAGGCCATCGATGATGCGGCGCTGGAAGATCAGCACCAGCGCGACGATCGGGACCGTCACGATCACCGTCGCGGCCATGATCTGGCCCCAGGGGATCTCGAAGGAGTTCCCGGACGAGCCGCTGAAGTAGAAGATCGCCAGATTCACCGTCCGCTTATCGGGCGTCTGGGTGAACGAGAGGGCGAAGAGGAACTCGTTCCAGGCGGAGATGAAGGCCAGCAGCCCGGTCGTCACCAGCCCCGGCCCCGCCAGCGGCAGCAGCACCTTGTAGAAGGTCTGGAAGGGGGTCGCGCCGTCCACGTAGGCCGCCTCCTCCAACTCGCCCGGCATCCCCCGGAAGAAGTTGGTGAGGGTCCAGACGGTGAAGGGCAGGGTGAAGAGCATGTAGGTCACGATCAGCGCCGGGAGCTGATTGAAGAGCCGCAGGGTGTTGACCAGCTGGAAGAGCGAGCCGAGCACCGCGATCTGCGGGAACATCGTCATCGAGAGGATCAGGTAGAGGACCGGCGTGCGCCCCTTGAAGCGGAAACGCCCCATAGCGTAGGAGGCGAACGAGCCGATAATCAACGCCAGCAGCGTCACCGAGATGGAGACGATCGCGGAGTTGAGCAGCGCCTGCCGGAAGAGGCTGGTGCTCAGGACGCCCCGGTAGTTCTCCAGGGTCGGGTGGGTCGGGATGTACTGCACCGGCGTCCTGAAGAGATCGGCGCTAGGGGTGAGCGACGAGCGCACCGCCCAGTAGAAGGGGATCAGCGCGTAGAGGAGGATCAGGACGACGATCGCGTAGAAGAGGACACGCAGGATGGTCTGCCCGGTCCTGGGCCGTTTCGCTGCCTCCGCGCGACGGACTGTCGCGCCCGCCGTGGTCACCGCCTGCGCCATCTTAGGCCTCCTCCACCTTCAGGAAGGTCACATAGGCGATCACGAAGATCGCGATGATCAGGAAGATCGCCACGCTGATCGCCGAGCCGTAGCCGACATCGGAGAAGCTGACGATGTTCTGCTGCGCGTAGATCGCCATCGTCTGCGTGTCCTGGCGCGCGCCGAACATCACGTAGAAGACATCGAAGACGCGAAGGGAGTCGAGGGTGCGGAAGATCAGCATGACCAGGATGGCGGGGCGGAGGAGCGGGAGGGTGATCCGCAGGAACTGCTGCACGCCGTTGGCCCCGTCGATCCGCGCCGCCTCGTAGACATCGGCGGGGATCACCTGCAACCCGGCGAGGAGGAGGAGGGCGACGAAGGGCGTCGTCTTCCAGATGTCCACCGCCGCGATCGAGGCGAGGGACGTGCTGGGGAGCGCGATGAAGGCGATCGGGGATTTGATCAGCCCGGTACGCAAGAGGACGTCATTGATCGGGCCGTACTGATCGCTGAACATCCACTTCCACATCTGCGCCGAGACGACCGTCGGGATCGCCCAGGGCACCAGCATGGCGGTGCGGAGGAGGCCACGGCCCTTGAACTGCGAGTGGATCACCAGGGCGATCCCCAGGCCGAGCAGCGCCTCGAAGACCACGGTGAGGATGGTGAACTGGATCGTGGTGAGGATCGAGCGGCGGAAGTCGACATCCTGTACCAGATCGCGATAGTTCTGCAAGCCGATGAACTGCGTCACCTGCGTGCTGGCGAGGCGGGCGTTCGTGAAGCTCTGATAGATCGTCTGCGCCAGCGGATACAGGGCGATGAAGGCCACGATCGCCAGCGTGGGGAGCAGGAGCAGCCAGGCGAGTTGCGTCTGCTGCTGCCGCTGGGTCCGCCCGCTCCGGCGATGCCCGGTGACCTCGATCTGCGTCGCCTGGGGTGTCTCGACGATCGGTTGAGTCATGCTGCCCTCCAACGGGCGGGCGGGAGGTGGCCCGCACCTCTCCCCCGCCTTGCGGCCTACCCGCTCGCAACGTATGCACCCTGGCGCTGCCGGGGACGCCGCGATGCGGCGTCCCCGGCTAGTGTAACTACTACTTCATCCTAATCCATGCCTTAGCGGCGCAGCAGGCGCTGGAGCTGGCCCTGCGCCGACTGCAACTGCTGTGTCGCGTCGCCGCCGTTGAGCACCTGATTGACCGCCTGGAAGATGACCGTCGAGCCCTGATTGTAGTTCTCGCCGAGGGCGTTGGAGGGGCGGGTGACCCGGACGACATCGGCGAGGTTCTTGAGGTACGGCTGCGCCGCCTGCACCGCCGGGTTGTCGAGCACCCCCTGCTGCAACGGCACGTAAGAGCCGACCGTGCCGCGCCACGCCACCACATCGGGGCTGCACATGTAGCGGACGAACTCGATCGAGGCGTCCTGCACCTTGGAGAACTTGGAGACGCCGAGTTGCCAGCCGCCCACGGTGCCGACCGGCTTCTGGCCGCTCGCCGCCGGCAGCGCGGCGACATCGAACTTCCCGGCGACCTGCGAGGAGGTGCCGCCCGCGACCGAATACATGTAGGGCCAGTTGCGGGCGAAGGCCGCGTTGCCGCCGGTGAAGGCTTGCAACATCCTAATCCATGCCTTAGCGGCGCAGCAGGCGCTGGAGCTGGCCCTGCGCCGACTGCAACTGCTGTGTCGCGTCGCCGCCGTTGAGCACCTGATTGACCGCCTGGAAGATGACCGTCGAGCCCTGATTGTAGTTCTCGCCGAGGGCGTTGGAGGGGCGGGTGACCCGGACGACATCGGCGAGGTTCTTGAGGTACGGCTGCGCCGCCTGCACCGCCGGGTTGTCGAGCACCCCCTGCTGCAACGGCACGTAAGAGCCGACCGTGCCGCGCCACGCCACCACATCGGGGCTGCACATGTAGCGGACGAACTCGATCGAGGCGTCCTGCACCTTGGAGAACTTGGAGACGCCGAGTTGCCAGCCGCCCACGGTGCCGACCGGCTTCTGGCCGCTCGCCGCCGGCAGCGCGGCGACATCGAACTTCCCGGCGACCTGCGAGGAGGTGCCGCCCGCGACCGAATACATGTAGGGCCAGTTGCGGGCGAAGGCCGCGTTGCCGCCGGTGAAGGCTTGCAACGTCTCGTCCTCCTGATAAGTGGTGACGCCGCGCGGCGAGATCGTGCCGACGAAACCCTTGATCAGGTTGAGGACCGTCGCCGCCGCAGGGCTGCTGAGGTTGACGGTGTTCCCGTCGACGAACTGTCCGGCCCCGTTGGAGGCGAGCCATTCGAGGCTGTTGCAGGTCAGACCCTCGTAGGCGTTGCCCTGGAAGACGAAGCCCGCAAAGTTCGGGTTGGCCCCGCGCTCGCCGTCCTGGATCGTCTTGGCCTGCGTCTGGAGTTCCTGCCAGGTCTTCGGCGGGGCGGCGATGTTGTACTTCTGGAGGAGGTCCTTGCGGTAGTAGAGAACGCCGAAGTCGCCGAACCACGGCATCCCGACCAGCTTGCCATCGACGGTGTTGTTGTCGAGGATCCCCTGGACGTTCAGCTTGGCCTGCGTGCCGAGCTTCGGGTTGAGGTCGGTCAGGAACGGCGCGAACGCCGCCGGCCAGATCACGTCGATCATCATCACGTCGATGTCGGCGGACTGCCCCTGGAAGGTGCGCTGGTACTGCGCGTAGCGCTCGGTCGCGGCGGCGGGGCCGGGGACGACGTTCAGCTGGATCCCGGTGTCCTGCTGGAACTTCCCGGCCAGGATCTTGTCGAAGTCGGCGTCGGTCCCGACCTGTCCACCGATGTAGGTGACCTTCTGGCCGGTGAATGCCTTCGCCGCCGTCGCGTTCGCCACGGCGGGCGGATTCTCGCGGGTGTAGCTCGTCGCGGACGGACTCGCCACCGGCGAACCGGCGCGGGTCGCCGTGGCGCTCACCCCACCGGCCACGGTGCGGGTCGCGGCGACGGTGGCGCTACCGGGTGCGGTCGAGGCGGCGGCGGAAGGAACTGCCGAGGCTCCGGTGGACGGCGCGGCGGACGCACCGGTCGAAGGTGCCGTCGAAGCCCCGGTCGAAGGCGCCGTCGAAGCCCCGGTCGAAGGCGCCGTCGAAGCCCCGGTCGAAGGCGCCGTCGAAGCCCCGGTCCCGGTGCCGGTGGTGGCGGTGCTCGTGCCACCGCCGCAAGCGGCGAGGAAGGCTCCAACCGCCGAGGCCGAGAGGCCGAGGACGGCGGCGCGCACCATGAAGGTACGGCGCGAGACACGCCCGTTGGCGAAAGCGCTCATCAGTTCCTGTTGTCGCTGTGAACCGGACGGTTGCTGCTGCTCAGTCACACGATCCTCCTTCGTACACCCATATTGCCGCGCGGCATCCCCCGATACCGGCGACGACGCTATCCCCCAGCCGGTGCCGCCGCAACGCGACGCACCGGCACTCCACCAGGCGGCAGACCTGCACGGCAGATACCGTACCACGGACACGGTATCCGTTGCACAACCCCGTGCCGCGACACACGCGGCACCGCACTCGCCCCGCGCGATGTGCCCTGCGCGAACGTAGCGACCGAGGGGAACCATGCTGACCCGCGACCGGGAAAGACCGTTAAGTGTAGTCAGATCGCGCGTCAGTGCAAGGGTCGGATGAGCGAGCGCCCGCGCACGAGCGCCCGCGCTCCTAAACGGTGGGGATGAGCAATTTGCGTGCCGCTGCAAGACCGCACGGACCCCTCCCCGCCGCAACGCCGCTGGTTTCCCCTATCGCCGTCGCGCTGTTAGCGAGTCACCCCTCCCTCTTCAGGGGAGGGGCCGGGGGAGAGGTTCACCCTGCTTGACAGCGCCCGACCCGCGCTGCTATCATTCTTTATATCGTGAGGGGAATCTCCCCCTCGCATTGTGGCTTGGGCGATGATCGGGAGTAGTAGACCCCACACAGCGAGCCGGACGATTCTGGTGCGAGTCCGGCACAGCGGGTCGAACTCACCCGGGAGCCGCGACGGTGAACCCCGGCGGGGTGTAGCGGTCGTCGGTCGACCACCGGTAACGGGTCGAGAGCGGATCGGTCGGTCGGGGCGCATCGCAGGGGGCTATAGCTCAGCTGGGAGAGCGCAACACTGGCAGTGTTGAGGTCAGGGGTTCGAGCCCCCTTAGCTCCATCACCAGAGGCGCGCACCGCGCGACCGATCAAGCCGGGTGGTACCACGGGCAACGCCCTCGTCCCTGCACATTGGGATGAGGGCGTTGCTGCGTTCCCCACGATTTGGGCGACGTGCGGTTGCGTCCCGCCGGAGGTGTCCGATGGCGCGTATAATCCGGCACATAGGAAACCACGACGGTGACAGCGGCGGCACCGTTGCCCTTACCCGGCCCCTCGCCACCCGTCACCACTGATCACCGACTACTCGCCTACTGACTACTGACCACTACCCCCCGAGGGCTACCATGACCGACACCACCACGAACGCGACAGCGAATGCCCTCGCGACCGGCGGGCGTGAGCGTTACACCCCGCAAGAGAGCGAGCCGAAGTGGCAAGCGCGCTGGCAGGAGACCGCGCTGTACCGCACCGATCTGGCGCTGACCGACGGCGGGCCGAAGTTCTACAACCTGATGGAGTTCCCCTACCCCTCGGCGGAGGGGCTGCACGTCGGCCACACCTTCACCTTCGGTGGGGCCGACACCAGCGGGCGCTTCCAGCGGATGCGCGGCCACACCGTCTTCGAGCCGATGGGCTTCGATGCGTTCGGCATCCACTCCGAGAATTATGCGCTGAAGCAGAACATCAACCCGATGCAGCTGACCGCGCGCACCACCCGGCGCTACCGCTACGAGCAGTTGGGGCGGATCGGCGCGATGTTCGACTGGGACCACTCGGTCGATACGAGCCAGCCGGGCTATTACAAGTGGACCCAGTGGATCTTCCTGCAACTGTTCAAGGCCGGGCTGGCGATCCGCAAGGAGGCCCCGGTCAACTGGTGCCCCTCCTGCCTGACGGTGCTGGCGAACGAGCAGGTGATCGACGGCCATTGCGAGCGCTGCGGCACGCCGGTGATCCAGCGCGAGTTGACCCAATGGTTCTTCGCGATCACCAAATACGCCGATCGCCTGCTGAACAACCTGGCGACCCTGGACTGGCCCGACGAGAGCAAGGTCCGCCAGGCGAACTGGATCGGGCGAAGCGAGGGCGCGCAGCTCACGTTCGCCATCGACGGCCACGCGGGCGCGACGATCCCCGTCTTCACCACCCGCCCGGACACGGTCTTCGGCGCGACCTACGTGGTGCTGGCCCCGGAACACAAGCTGGTGCCACAGATCACCACGGACGAACAGCGGCACGTGGTCGAGCGGTACGTGGAGCGCGCCCGCGCCGCCACCGAGATCGAGCGCACCGACGCCGGGCGCGAGAAGACCGGCGCGTTCACCGGAGCCTACGCCATCAACCCCGCGACCGGCGCGCGCGTGCCGATCTGGGTCGCGGACTACGTGCTGGTGCAGTACGGCACCGGGGCGATCATGGCGGTGCCGGGACACGACGAGCGCGACTACGAATTCGCCCGCGCCTTCGACCTGCCGATCGTGGAGGTCGTGGCGAGCGCGGCGGGCATCGCCGAGGCGGCGTACACCGGACCCGGCACCCTGATCAACTCCGGCCAGTTCGACGGCCTGGGCGTGGATGAGGGCAAGGCGGCGGTCACGGCGTGGCTGGCGGAGCGCGACCTGGGCGAGCCGCGCGTCACCTACAAGCTGCGCGACTGGCTGATCTCCCGCCAGCGCTACTGGGGTCCGCCGATCCCCATCATCTACTGCGAGCAGTGCGGCACGGTGCCGGTGCCGGAAGAAGATTTGCCGGTGACCCTGCCGGAGATCGACGACTTCCACCCGACCGGCACCGGGAAATCGCCGCTGGCCTCGGTGGAAAGCTTCGTCAACACGACCTGCCCAGGGTGCGGCGGCCCGGCGACGCGCGAGACGGACGTCTCAGACACCTTCCTGGACTCGGCGTGGTACTTCCTGCGCTACACCAGCACCGACTTCGACGATCGCCCGTTCGATCAGGAGCGCATCCGGGCGTGGCTGCCGGTGGACATGTACTTCGGCGGCAAAGAGCATGTGGTGATGCACCACCTGTACGCCCGCTTCATCACGATGGTGCTGCACGACCTGGGGCAGCTGCCATTCGAGGAGCCGTTCAAGCGCCTGCGCCTGCATGGCTTCGTGACCAAGGACGGCGCGAAGATGAGCAAGTCGCGCGGGAATGTCGTCAACCCGGACGACTACATCCAGCGCGTCGGCTCGGACGCCTTCCGCACCTACCTGTTGTTCATGGGGCCGTTCGATCAGGACAACGACTTCAGCGACCAGAACCTGGTCGGCGTGACGCGCTTCCTGGACCGCGTCTGGCGGCTGGCGGTCGATCCGGCCCCGGCCCCCGGCGCGGGCACGGACATGCGCCCCTTGCATCGTTACGTCAAGCGCGTGACCGACGAGCTGGACCGCTACCAGTTCCACACGGCGATCGCGGCGCTGATGGAGTACTCCAACTGGGTCGGCGCGCAGCGCGAGGCGTTCACCGCCGCGCAGCGGACGGAGGCGCTGCGGACGCTGAACCTGCTGCTGGCCCCGCTCGCCCCCTTCCTGGCGGAGGAGTTGTGGGAGCGCCAGGGGGGCGGCTACAGCGTCCACCAGCAGGCATGGCCGACTTACGATCCGGCGCAGCTCGCCGAGGAGACGGTGCTGCTGATCGTGCAGGTGAACGGCAAGCTGCGCGACCGCATCGCCGCACCCGCCGACCTGACCGAGGAGGCCGCGCGCACCTTGGGCGCCGCGAGCGCCAAGGTCGCGCCGTTCCTCGACGGCAAGGAGCCGAAGAAGGTGATCTACGTGCCGGGGAAGCTGCTGAATATCGTGGTCTAGTGGGCCAGTGGGCCAGTAAAGTACGAAGTACGAGCGACGAAGGACGAAGTGAAGAATAGCGCGGGGCGAGCGGGGAACTGCTCGCCCCGCGCGCTATTTGGGCACCGAGAGACGTTGGCCTCAGAGACACAGAGATGCAGAGCGACGAAAGAGAAGGGGCGGAACAGGAGGCACAGAGACACAGAGGACGGGGGAGAGAAGAATCAGAGAATAAGGGAGGCGATGCCCCCGCTCCTGGGATGGGCGGGTGCCCTTTGGGCGGCGGGGATGAGGGCTCGTCCATGCCCCTCCCACATTACAACAAAGCCTCTCTCCTTGATAGGGAGAGGGGTGCCGCCCGCAGGCGGCGGGGTGCGGGCCGCACCGGCGTGGGGATGCCGGTGGACTGAAGTACCCCGGTGGGCAGCCACTACCCCGGAGGGCACATTGTACCCCTGAAGAGCCTACGGCCACGAAGTCCCCCTCCGGGGACTGGAGCGCTATGTCCACAATAGCAATAACCATCGCGCCGAGGAGTAGAACCAGCAACGCCTCCTCGGCGCTCGTCCTTCGTCCACTCCGCCCACTCCGCCCACTCGCCCACTTAAAAGGGTGAGCCGGGTCTGGGGGGACCCGGCTCGGTGTGAAGATGGAGGAGGATGGAGGATGGAGGAGTGTGTTAACCCTTTATTTCTCTGTTTTCTATTCTAGTATTACAACGCGGGAACAGGTGAGCTAGGGGTCGGCGAGCCAACGGAGGTGGCGGGCGCGGTGGGCCTGGTAGGCGGCGTACTTGTGGCGCTGGTGGTAGCGGATGAGCGCGAGCGCCTGAGG
>JAABUM010000181.1_pt1 | contig 129450 bp, 119 predicted proteins | sample 5559161 | NCBI WGS metagenome assembly JAABUM01 (sample SAMN10711868, study PRJNA513369) | rock metagenome | isolation source: Antarctica rocks | place: Antarctica: Victoria Land, Siegfried Peak nord
GCTTTAGCCGTGGTACCTGGCAACGACCCCCAGGGCAGGATCAGCTGGCACCGGCCGAGCCCGACGCGGCACCCTGGCGCCCCGACTTCGCCGCCCTCAAGGAACACGCCGAGCTCGGACCCGATCGACCGCAAGGATTTCCCGGCGGCATAGAGCTGACTGGCTCGGTCCAGCAGCTCGCCGTGCAGCAAGCGGTAGCCAGCCCTGCCCCGTGTTGCCACCTCCCGCCGAGTGAGGTGGGCTCGCACTGTGGTCTCGTTCACCTCAAACCTCCGAGCTAGGCCGGCTACCGAGTCACCGTCGCCGTAGGCCTTCACCAGCTGATCGACCTGCTCTTTGCTGAGACGTGTCTGCTTTTGGCGCTGTCGCCGGACCGGTGGACCGGTCTCATCCTCCAAAGGTGCCGGCGTCGCCGGGCTCGAATACCGCGCCCTTTGTCCCCACAGGGCCACCTACAGGGACTTGAAACCTCCACGAAGGCCGACCAGCACTCGGGGCCGTCAAGCTGTGGCTTTGGATTCGCTCGACGAGTCGGGCACGGTTTGCGCAAGGCGCTGGTGCCGCCGTGATTCTCCTGCCCGGTCCAAGACTGCGGCCACAGTCGTGCGGTGAACACCGAATCGAGCCGCCAGCTCGACGGCGATGGCCCCAGCCCGGTACGCATCGAGGAGCTGACCAGCCTCGGCCGGGCTCAAGCGTCGTTGCTTCTGACGGGGCCGGGCTCGTTGAGGGGGGCGGCTCTTAGTCAGCTGAACCTTGCGCTGGAGACTCTCGATCTGATGCGACTGGTTTGAGTAACCCGATAGGAGGGCCACCTTCAGGGACTCAAACCTCTCGCGTCTGTCGTGACGGATGCGCAGCTCGCCATTGGACCACGTCGGCCCTCAGCCACAGCTGGCAGCGACCCGAGGACCGCTCGATCACCGGAGCAGGGAAGTCCTCATAGTGGTTCCGGTAGGCGCCGACACCACGTGCGCTGCTGAGGCCGAGCACCTCGGCCACCTGCTCGGCGTCCAGAAGATCCTCTAGATCGATTCGCACTGACGGAATCATAGTTGTCGCTGTGCAACTCGGACGCTATGATTGTAGTACGACAACCTAGGTGCCCCGGGCGGTGTTGGACCACCCCCGGGGCTGGCCAGGAACCTGAAAGGAGGTCCCGACGGTGGTCGATGGTAAGTGTTCATGGTCGGGCTGGGTGAAGGGGGCGGTGTCCGACGGCGGGTTGGTGGCCGGTTCGGATGCCCGATTGTCTGCGGTCTTGCAACGGTTCGTCGCGTTTGCTGACCACGGCGAGGGGGTGTCGTCCCTTGACGATGTGAGCCCGGCGGTGGCGGAGTCGTTTGTCCGGTCTCGGTTGCCGGATGGCTCTGTGCCGTCGGTTGGGTCGATGCATCTTCGACGCACCGGCCTGCGCCTGTTGTTCCGATCTGCGCGTGCAGCGGGTTGGTCTATCGGTGACCCGACGTTGGATCTGGTGTTGCCCCCTCGGTCCCAGCGGCCTGGACGTCCGCTAACGGATGATGAGGTGGCGTTGTGTCGGGGGCATGCGTTGTGGACGTTGTCGGGGGCTCGGCGGGCGGCTGCATGGGCGTTGGCGGAGGCGACATGCCGGTCCCGGGAGTTGGCGCACATCACGACCGCCGATGTGGATCTGGATGCTCGACGCGTGTGGGTACATGGGGGCCGCGTGACGGCGTCTCGTTGGGCGTCGTTGAGCGATTGGGGGGTAACTCAGATCGGGCGGCGTATCGGTGAACTTGGCGACGTGTCAGAGGCGCGTCTGGTGTACCGGGGCGGTCGCGCGGATCGAGTAGGACAGATTTCGGCGTGTCTGGCGATCGATGACGTGTTGGTCCGGTCTGGTCTGAAGGCCGAGCCGGATGTGCGTCCCTCGTCGATCGCGGCGTGGGCGGGTGGACGGATCTTGGCCGAGACGGGCCGGGTCGAGGTGGTGGCCCGCCGGTTGGGGATGGCGAGTCTGGATCGGACGGCCCGGTTCGTTGCGTTCGATTGGGCCGAGGACGGATCGAAAGGGTGAGCCGTCCGCGTGGCGTGAGCGCGTTGGAGCGGGTGGAGGCGTTGGTCGCCAACCCGGAGTTGTACGCGCTCGCTGACGAGGTTCCCGACCCTGACCCGGCGAGGGGTGGCCGGCCTCGCCGGTATCCGGCGTTCATGTGGGTGCTGTTCGACGCCTTGTTGTCGGTGTACGGATCGGGCCGCCAAGTCGAAGCCGAACTGTCCCATCCACTCGTGTGGGCACACCTCCGTCGTCTGGTCAGAATCCGGTTTCCCCATGAGCCGGAGCGGTGGCTGCCGGTCGAGCCGATGCGTCGCTGTCACTACCTGTACGGCCGCGGCCGCTACCTCACCGACCCCGACCTCCTCGAACGGCTTGCCGCGGTGCACCGAAACCACGCCGTTGGTCAAGCCGGCCAGCTCGGCTTGCTGCGGGCCGACGGCCCGGGGTCCTGGACCCACCCCGACCTCACGCGCATGCTCTACGCCGACGGCAAGGTCGTGACTCCGCTGTTCAAGGCCCAGCCAGGCGACACCAAGGTCGACAAGGTCACCGGTGAGCGCCCGCTGCGTTCCGAGCCTGACGCTGGGCTGCATTTCGAGGGGACTGGCGAAACGGCTTGGGGCACGAAGTGGGTGATGGTCGCGGTCCGTTCCCCAGCCGTACACGGACGCGTCATCCTCGACGTTGACTGGGTCCCGTCGCCCGGCGGTGAAGCAGCCACGGCCATGGACTGCTTCGCAAGACTCGCCCCGCTCTGCCCCGGTGTCCAAGGCGTCATCTACGACACCGCTTTGCGGGGCGTGCACCACCAGCGCCTCCTCCGTGACCTGGGCTGGTTACCGGTCAACAAAGTCACCGCCGCCATCGCATCCGAACCCAAACCCCGTCGCAAAGGCGGCCGACGGGTCGAGAAGTCAGCGTTCATCGAGGACCGCACTGTCACCCTCGCCGACGGCACCACCCGGACGGTGTCGTTGTTCGCTCGTGGGGGAGCGCTCGGGGTCGGCCAGCTGACCGACACCGGCGAACTTCACTTCACCGAACTGGCCCGCAGGCGGACCCACCGGGCGGTCGACAAGACCGGCCGCCTGTTCCGCTGGTACAACGACTACCGGTTGCCCGACCACCTCGGTGCCGGCACCATCACCGTGCGGTTGCACGCCAACTCCGATGATCAGCGTCGACGCTTCAACCGCACCGAGAACATTCGGCCCATCCCGCCCACCGACCCCGACTTCGGCCGGCTCTACCCGCGACGTAGCGACGCCGAGTCAATCAACCGGGCCCTCGATGACACCCTTTGGCTCCGCCGGGCCCACAGTGTCGGTCGCCACCGCCAGCGCCTCAACATGATCACCCACGCCTTGGTGGTCAACTCACTTGCGGTGTACCGCCACCGCATCGCCGACCCGCCCTTGCCGGCCGCCGCCTAACTAGCCGTTACACAGCGCACGTCAAGGGTTCGCGCCCTGGCCCAGCGAAGACGGGCGGTATAGGCCGGGATCGGGTCTGAAAGGCCCGGCCGGGCGTGACGTGCGCCAATAGCATGAGCGGCGCCGCGTCGGCGCAGCATCGATGTCCAGGTTTTCATCCACCTTTTCGACCGGCCCCGCCCTCGGCCCTCGTAGCTCAGCTGGACAGAGCATCGGACTTCTAATCCGACGGTCGCAGGTTCGAATCCTGCCGAGGGCGCTCCCGAAGTCCCTGGTCACAGCGATTTTTCAGCCGTTGACATCCAGCTCGTTCGAGCGCTTGCCAACGCGATTCCAACCAATCTCCGAAAATCGTTGGCTTATCTCTCTGGTGTGAAGGGACACCTGCGGAGCCGAGGGTCGGGGACCTGGGAACTCATCGTCTACGTGGGACGGGACCCGCTGACTGGGCGACAGCGACGGAAGACCCGCACCGTGCACGGCACCAGGCGCGACGCGCAGCGCGAGCTGGCGGCGCTCGTCACCGAGGTGAGCACTGCGTCGACCTCCCTGAGCGAGATCACCGTCGCCGAGCTGCTCGCCCGCTGGCTGGGTTCGTGGCCGACGACTTGTCGCCCACGACGGTCGACGAGTACCGGCGTCTATGCGACCGGCGGATCATCCCGGCGGTCGGCTCCCAGTCGGTCCAGAAGCTCAGCGTGGTCACGCTCGACGCCTTCTACGTGGCGTTGCGCAACGAGGGTGGGCTGGGGCCGGCCAGCATCCGCCAGATCCACGCCATCATTCGGCGAGCGTTCAAGCAGGCGGCCAAGTGGGGTTGGGTGGACCGCAACCCGGCGCTGCTAGCCACGCCGCCGAGGATCCCGCGGCCCGCGAGCGCATGTGTCGGAGCGGCGCCAGGATGAGCCAGCCCTCGAGGCTGGAGTTGAAGTCTGAGCAACTCGCCATCCGCCATCTCGTACGAATCGTTCTCTGAGGGGGGCGTTTGGCCCGGATTGTGCGCAGGCGTAGCAGCTGTCAGGCACGGCCCGATTCTGCCTGAGGTCAGCCGAAGAGCGCGGTTCGTCCACGTTCGGCACGCTCGTGGGTGGGTACCCGCACGGGTTGATGCCCGTAGTCAACTGGTCGCATGTGACGGCTTGCAGTGTGGATTCGAAATTCCGTCAGGGGCGCAGGTGGCGGATGCGGTCACGATGGTGGGGTGGTGGATCTACCTGACGTCGTGCCAGACATACTCGTCGAGCAGCGTGACTTCTACCGGGCCGACGCTGTTCAGTCCGACCGTTGGTTGTCGTCGCTCATCGATCCCGGGAACGACGATGTCGACGCCAGGACGTATCGGTCCGGTCGCCAGCGAGTCGCCGACCTTCTTGCCGCTGTCGGTCCGCTGGGGCGGGTGTTGGAGATTGCCGCGGGTACGGGACGTCTCGCCCAGCTGTATCTGCCGCTAGCCGACTCAGCGGTGTTGGTCGACTCGTCGACGGAGAGCCTGGCCCTGGCGACCGAACGTGTTCGCTCGATCCCCGACATCTGCGCTGGGGTCGAGTTGATCGAGGCCGACGTCTTCGAGTGGGACTCCAGTGGACAGACCTTCGACACGATCTTCTTCTCGGCCTGGTTCCACCACGTCCCCCACGACGTGTTCGACCTGTTCTGGGGAAGGGTCGAAGGTCTCTTGGCGTCAGGCGGGGTGGTGGTCTTCGACTTCCTCGATGCTCGGGTGCCGTCGCCGGGGCATGTCGACATCCCGGCGGCCGCTACTGAGGACTACACGTTCTACGCCCCGGTCGATGGTGTCAGCGTCCGTGACCTCGGCGGGCGACGCTGGCGGGTGGTCCACAACCTCTGGCAACCCGACGACCTCGCACGTCGCCTCCATGGCCACGGTTGGCAGCTCGCCGTTCACGGCCCCGGGCTCTTGAGCAACATGGTTTGGGCAACCGCATACCGTCTCTCCGACGCCAAGGCGGGCCGCCGAGCCCAGTCCGACGGCGTCGGCGCACTGACTGGCGATGCGAACCTGCCGGACACATGAACCAGCTTCCTGGGCTGGTCGAGTGCAGAGGTCTGATCGATCCGTGCGGGGATGTCCTCCCCAGGGAGCGAGCCATTCCGCTCTTTGGCCGCCGAAGGTCCACGCGCTGCGCTCTGTTCTTCGTCTAGCAACTATCTGCGCTCGTCGAGCGCTCGGCGAAGGAGCCGCTCCGCTTCGGGGGACTTCTTCCAGTGACGGGCGGAGTGGCGCCAATACTCGTAGAACGCGTCCGCTGAGTCGAACTCGCCGTGGTCGGCGACCAGGTCCTGGATCTTCTGGACCGATCCGATGTACTCGCGGGTCGCCGAAGCTCGGGAGCGCGAGGCAATGCGCCAGGTCTCATGTGACACGACCTGCACGTCTGAGATGCGCTCGGGCAACGATGGCTCGAACGTGTAGATCACGACGATGGATGTGTGCTCCTCGTACCCTCCGAAGGGGCGGGCGATCCCGGAGAACTTGAGCTGCGGCCAGAGGAAGTATGTGTTGCCCGTGTAGAGCGCGATGCGGTTCCTCAGAGACATGCCGGTGGGCCTTCGCCGTGCGCACTTGATGTCGACGGCGCGAGGGCCGCCACCGAAGCGGTCACCGAACAACTCGAGGTCCGGGTAGGACCGCTCGGTGCCTTCTGTGGCCTCTGCGGCGTCCGTTAGGGCAATCGCTTCGAGCAGGTGCTGGCGGAGCTCGATCTCCATGACGTTGGCGAGCGCTGCTGGTTCGCTGGGCAGAGGAAGGAGGTGACCGGCCGCAGTGAGCTTCTGTCGAAGGTCCGGCGCCGAAGAAGCCGACATCGGCCAGTCGTGTAGCGCGTCCTCTCGGAAGACCCCGACGATCGACGGCTTCCACGCCCCGGTGTGCTCCCGGATCCACTCGAGCAGGGGCGAGGACATCTAGTGAGGTGCGCCCGCCCCGAGCGACACCGTCCGGCTCATGCGCTCAGCACAGCGGCGATGCGCTCAGCGACCCGCTGGGCGAGGAGCGGGGGTACGGAGTTCCCAACCTGAGCTTGGACGGACGCTCGCTTCCCCACGAAGGAGAAGTCATCCGGGAAGGTGAAGAGGCGCCGGAGCTCGGGGACGCGGAGCCGGCGGCTCTCCCAGTGGAAGGGTCCGACGTTCGGGCCCGGTTGGGCCTGGATGGTCGGTGACGGCCTGTTGGGGTCGAGCTTGAGCAGGAACGACCAGTAGCGGGAGCGCCAATCGAAGATTGGGTCCGGGTGGCCTCGCTTCTTGGTGAAGTGTAGGTAGTTCTCGCCTGGGGGGATCTCGGGCAGGAGGTGGCCCCAACGCCCACGGACGACCTCTTCGAGCTCCGGTTCGGTGATCAGCCCTTCGAGGGCTTGGCCCGTGGTCACGTGGGGGAGTGGACCGCCGCTGGTCTTGCGGCGCTCCCAGTCTCCGTGGTGGGTGGGCTCGGGCAGCTCTGGAAGCTGGTCGCGCTTGCGGCAGCCGACGATGAACAGGCGTGGGCGTGCCTGGGGAACTCCGTGGTCGGCGGCGTTCAGCACCTCCCACTGGAACTTGTAGCCACAAGCTTCGATCTCTTGCAGCAGCCGAGTGAAGGCTGGTTTGCTGGCCTTGTTGTCGAACGTGAGGGCGTAGACGTTCTCGAGGATGAAGTAGCGGGGCGAGCCTCGGCTAGGACTCGTGTGTACGCCTGGAGGAGGCTCGCGGCGGGATCGACGCCGTCGCGCTTCCAATCGAGCCAGAACCCGGACTTGGAGAAGGCGACGCACGGTGGACCGCCGACCAGCAGGTCGGGTCGGTCGCGACTGCGGAGCCCGCCGGCCCGAAGGATGTCTCGCGTGGTCACGACGTCGTCGGAGCCCGATCCGAGGGGGTACAGGTCGGCGCGCACGACCTCGTTGAGGCTGGGGAAGAACGTGGAGGCGTTCTTCTCCATGGTGTCGGCGGCGTCCTGGTCCCACTCGACGGCGGAAAGCGTGGAGAATCCCGCCGCTTCGATGCCCAGGTCGAGGCCACCGGCGCCGGAGAACAGCGAGACGGCGGAGCCCACGATCACCGCACCAGCTTGCACGGTCCGTCGGTTCGGCGCGCGCACCCTGGCAGGCGTCAGGAGGCTGAGCTGGACGCCGTTCGACCGGCGGTCACGGGTGGGAGAGGACATGGGACCAGTAGACACGGGCCCTGTGACAGCGAACGAGAGCCGAGGGGGTGCCGGCAATGATCCGGCGCAGTACCGGCGAGCTCGGACGGTCAACCTGGGTGGTGGCCAGGTCGTGCCCTACCCGGAGCCCACGGACGCCGCTGCGACGAAGATCGGCCAGGCCAACCGCCGGTCCGGCACCAAGCCAGAGATCCGCCTGCGCTGCGGCCTGCACCGTCGTGGTCTCCGGTTCCGAAAGGACCTGCTCCTTCGGGCCGGTGACGTCCGGACCCACCCCGACATCGTGTTCACCCGCTGGAAGGTGGCGGTGTTCGTCGACGGCTGCTTCTGGCACGGCTGCCCAGATCACCAGCACGTGCCCAAGAGCAACCGGGACTACTGGGTGCCGAAGCTGGCAGCCAACGTCGCCAGGGACCGTCGGGTGGACGATGCGCTCAGCGCGGCCGGTTGGTCGGTCGTTCATATCTGGGAGCACGTCGCAGTCGATGTCGCAATCGACCGGGTCGCGTCCACCCTCACGGCTCGGAGAGATCGCCTTGGTACACGTGCTCGTGGTGCCACCTGAGGTAGCTCTCTGCCGGGCGTGCGCCGACGGACGGGACCTGCAGCTTGGGGTGGAGCGCGTCGCCGAAGTAGCGGTCGACACCGGGGTCCTCCGCAGTGCTCGCTTGCAGGGTCGGGGCGACGTGGACGCGGAGGCCGCCGTTCACCGTGATCAGGCCCGTGTCGAAGGCGGCGTCGTGGGTGGGGCATGCGGCGACCCCGTTGAGGGGTCGAGGCGTTCCTCGTCGTCTGATACCGCCCAAGGGTTGATGTGGGATGCGACGAGCAGGCGGTTGCCGGAGATGATCGGGGCGCGAACCCGCAGAACTGCAGGCGTGTTGGAAGTTGGTCAGGACGGGGCCTGCGAACCGGTGCTGGCCCATGCGCACCGCTTGCTCGACCAGCCGAGCCGTGTCCGCTTCCGAGCTGCCAGTTCGAGTCGGCGTTTCGCCGCCTTGACGGCCACCACGGTCTCCAGGGTCCGGGGCGACAGCTCCTGCTGTACGAGGAGGTCGAGCTCGTTGATGCCTCGAGGGAGAGGAAGTCGGGCAGGGCAACAGGGGTGATGCCCATGTCCCGGGCTGCCTGGAGGACCACGTGTAGAGGTGGGGGAAGCGATCAGCGTCGGCCGCCAGCTCCACGAAGAAGCGCCACTCCTGCGCGCCGGCGTTGGCGCGGGAACCGTCGAGGTTCATCATCTTGTTGGTGATCGAACCAGGCGGCCGGACGAACAGCCGCGCCAGATCGTGGACGGTCGCTGGGGCCCGGTGCATAGACGAGCCGCCGTACTTGTGGGCATCGACGACGTAGAAGAGCGCGTAGCAAAGGACGGCCTCGACGGGTGTGAACGCCTCTTGGCGGGGTCGTGGCTGGCGCCGGAGTATCTGCCCCACTGGGCTCGAGCCTTCTCGACCGTGAGGTCGAGGTAATCGCGGAGCACACGCATGGGCCGAAGGTAGCCCTGACCGGGTGCCGGTTCGCGTTGGTTCGTCGCAGTTGATGAGTGGGGAATCCGATGGTCTGACCGGTCGTACGCTGGCAACCTCTGGGGATGGCGACGCACGCGCTTCGACCTGAGGAGGAGTGGGCCAAGCAGATCATGGCCGCCGCCCTCGGGCTTCCGGTTCTCCAGCACGACGATGGTTCGAGCGAGAGGCAGCACGACCTCGAGGTCATCGGGCCGGACGGCACCAGCTCACCCGTCGAGGTGACAGCGGCCGCCGACGGCGAGTCAATTGCCCTTTGGAAGCTGATGAACGGGACAGCTGGTCGCTGGATAGATCCTGGGATCTGCGGGGGCTGGTTCGTCGGGTTGTTGCCTGGCGCACGCGCGAAACGGCTCCGTAGGGAACTGCCAGGACTGCTCGCCATGTTGGAAGAGCTGGGGGCGACCAGCCTTGATCCGCGCCCATGGGGCCGCCACGACCTCGAGGTGATCGGGATGGAGCTCGGCATCGAACACGCGCAGCAGAGCGCAACGGGTTTCCCTGGGTCCATCTACATCACCGTTGTCCAGCCAAATGAGCAGCGAGGCGGCTTCGTCCCGGACTCCGGCGATGCTCTCGCCGAGTGGATCGGAGGTTTCCTCGGTGACGCGCGCCGTCGAGATGTCCTACAGAAGCTCGCGGCCACAGGAGCCGAGGATCGTCACGCCTTTGTCCTCGTCCCAGGATTTTCGACGGCACCCTTCGAGGTCATCGACCTGACCATGCGCGATGGTGCACCCGCTCCCCGCGTTGACCCTGAGCTCCCTCCTGCGGTCACCGATGTGTGGGTCGCCAGTAGTTGGCTCAGCGGTCATTGCTTCCACTGGTCTCATGGAAGCGGCTGGCAGAGGTTCGAGAAGGTCTTCGCTCGATCTTCATCAGCGCGAGAGCGAGAGACAGCACCGTGATCGAAGACGAACAGCCTGCGACGATCGAGCTCACGCCTGCGGCCCTTGCAGCAACGGGACGCGAGGGCTGCTCGTCTGCGCATGTCGGAGTCAGACATGGTTGACGAGGCCGTCCGTCGGCTTGTCGGCGGTGCCGATCTGCACCGGGTCGTCGAGGAGTTGCGCGGGCAAGACCAGTCCGGCCGGGTCCGACATGATCTCGGGATGCCCGACGATGCCTCTGCTCGTGCTGCGCGACGGGATCTCGTCCGACGTGGGTATGACGTCGTTTCGAAGGTGTACCGAGACGATCGGGGCGAGTCCGATCCCGCGAGCGCAGAGACCACGTCGATGTATGAGGGATGGATCGACGAGCTGGCGCGCCAGCTCGCTCCAGGCTCGCGTGTGCTCGACATCGGCTGCGGCGCGGGCGTGCCCGCCGACCAGCTCTTGGTGGAGGCCGGGTTCGATGTCGTGGGCGTCGACATCTCGCAGGTCCAGATCGACCGGGCCCGCGTGTTGGTGCCGCAGGCGATCTTCGTGTGCAGCGACCTCGTCGACTTCGTCCTGGAGCCGGGGAGCTTCGACGCCGTCATCAGCTTGTACGCACTCATCCACGTTCCGCTCGAGGACCAGCGAACCTTGTTCCCCAGGGTCTTTGCAGCACTCCGCCCACGTGGCCTGTTCCTCGTCATCGTCGGGCACCGGCGCTGGTCAGGCGTCGAGGACTACCTGGGTGCACCGATGTTCTGGGACCACGCCGACGAACACACCTACCTGAGATGGCTCGACGATGAGGGCTTCGAGGTGCTCTGGCACCGCTTCGTCCCAGAAGGAGACGTCGGGCACACCCTCGTCCTCGCCCGTCGCCCCGGCGACGATGAGCTGAGTGAAGCGGAGGCGCAGCAGGTGGCCAGCGAGGAGCTCGTTGAGGCCCGGGCTCAGCTGCGCTCCCTGGCTGATCGCTGATGACCGGGTGGTCTGAGCCGTTATGGAGCCGGACCGAACGTGCTCGCTCCCGCCGACGATCTCTTGAGGAGCATCGCGACCAGTTGGTCAACCTGAGCCTGATGCCAGGTGTATCAGGGCGACGGGAAAGTATCCGTCCGGTGTCTGATTGGCCTGGCCACCTTCAGCTGAAGGGATAGCATAAACGCTATGTCGTGGGGCGAGGTGGAGTTCGAGCCGGAGGTTCGAGACTGGTACCTCGCCCTCGATGCGTCGAGCCAGGCGCGTGTGCAGTTCAACGTTGATCGGCTCGCCGAGATGGGACCGTTGCTCGATGAGCCATACACCAAGCAGTTGGACGGCAAGCTTCGAGAGCTTCGGTTCTACCTCGACGGCCGCGCGACACGCATCACTTACTGGATCGCTAGTGGTCGCAAGGTCATCCTGCTCACCGTGTTCGTGAAGACCCAGCGTCGAGAGCGACGCGAGGTGCAGCGAGCGAAGCAGGCATACGAGCGGTGCGTGGCCGAAGGGCACACCACCGAGGAGGACAACTGATGTCAACCAAGACCACGCGCACCACGTGGGCCGACGTCAAGAAGGCCACGCCTCGCAGTGAGGCGGCCAGCGAGGCCTACGAGGACGAAGCGCGGATCGCAGCCTTCCGCGAGCTTGTCTTCCGGCTCCGCACCGAGGCCGACCTCACCCAAGCGGTCCTGGCCGACCGGATGGGTACAACGCAATCGGCCATCGCGCGGATGGAAGGCGGCGGAACCCGTCCATCGCTGGACACGCTTGAGAAGCTGGCCTTGGCGGTTGGCGCCGATCTGGTCGTCGGCGTGGCCGAGAACCTCTCGGTCAACCGCTCGATCGCCAAGTTGGAACGCGAAGGTCACGCGGTGGTCCGCCGAGCGAGCTGAACCCGTACGCAATTGGTCCGACCTTCGCGACTGACGGAGCGGGATTGTCATGTTGGCGATCGACGAGGGTGGTTTGCCGGGCCGTGGGCGGTCCGGTCCCAAGCGGCTGCGATCGGAGGCACAATGGAGCTGTGGGTCCCATCGGCCAAGAGTTGCTCGAAGAGCGACGCCGTCAAAGGCGCGCTGGTGATCCTCGTCTCAGCGAGGAGGACAAGGCGATCTTGCGGCGGGTCACCGGTGGTGATCTCGCCGACGAGTTCCAGGCGGCCCTCGACGCGGACCTGGCCGAAGACCCTCTGTTGGGCGGCCATCACGCGCGTGATGTCCTCGCCTGATCCGCTCGGTTGATCCCCCGTGCTGGTGATCGACGAGTACCTCGCCGTGGACGTCCTCCTGGGCGATTGGCCGGCGGAGCTTCCCGACGACGAGACCCTCGGTCTGACTGCTTCGCGACACTTCCGGCTCCTCCAACGCGTCCATCAGCCCTCCGGTGGGCAACTATCGGGCGTGTTGCAGCGGCTCAGCTCGTCGGGGCGGCTCGCTCTGCGCAACCCGCACCCTGAGGTGCTCCAGATCCTCGACTCTCGCCCGTTGCTCGACGATGCCGCAAGGATCGGTGCCCGGTACGGCACCGGCGGCTTGTTGATGTGCGAATCCCTCGCCGCCGAAGCCTGGCCCATGGTCACCAGCTCTGGTTTGGCTCCCACCGCAACGTCGGCGTTCGGCTCGCCTAGATCGCCGCCGAGCTCGGCATCGCCATCCGGGTGACCGCCCGCGACTGACCGTCTTCAGCAAGGGGCTGCTTGCAGCCTCGGATCTGACCAACGTCGCTCCCAATCAATCGGCGCGAACAGGGTGTACGTCGGTGGACCTCGGTGGACGATTGAGGCGTGAAGTCCCTGCTCAGCGCACTTCTGTGGTCTTCGGTGGACCCTTGTCAAGGGGCTTCTAATCCGACGGTCGCAGGTTCGAATCCTGCCGGGGGCGCTGCTCTGATCAAGGATTCCCTCCCGCCTCGAGAATGGTCACAGACCGACGGAGTCAGCCGCCGCAGCGGCGGCGTCGGCGTCCTGCCCGGGCGTGACGTGCACGTCCACGTTGAGCCTGAAACCGATGGGCCAAGGTTTCAGGCGCTCGCTAACAACGTTCGCGTTCACCCCGGCAGCGAGCAGATGAGATGCGTGAAGCCGATGAGTCTGGGTTCGGCCCGCCGTCTAGGGCAAGGTCAACGGACAGGAGAAAGAAGAATGACCGGACTACTTTCGGCGGCGGGGCTAGCCAAGCTTCACGATCTGATGGCCGCTCACGTGGCGGAGGAACGGATGCCGGGCCTCGTCACCCTCGTGGCCGGCGGCGGTGAGGTCCACGTTGACGTCATCGGCAGGCCCTCGTTCACCGACGCCAAGCCCGTGGCTCGCGACGCCATCTTCCGCATCGCCTCGTTGACCAAGCCGATCACGGCGGCGACGACCATGTCGCTGGTCGACGCAGGCGTTCTTAGCCTCGACCAGCCCGTCGACGACCTGTTGCCCGAGCTGGCTGACCGACGGGTGCTTTGTTCTATGGACGCCGAACTCACCGGCACCGTCCCGGCTCGACGATCGATCACGGTAGAGGACCTTCTCAGCTTGCGAATGGGCTTCGGCTCGGTGATGGCTCCTCCTGGCACCTACCCCATCCAGCGGGCCGAGGCCGAGCTTGGTCTTCAGAGCATCGGTGGTCCGCCCTGGCCACCAGTTGCCCTCGACACTGATCAGTGGATCGCCGCCCTTGGAACCCTGCCGCTGCTCGACCAGCCGGGCGAACGGTGGCTGTACAACACGGGCGCTCAGGTGCTCGGGGTCTTGCTGGCGCGGGTTGCGCAGAAGGACCTCGACGCGGTGATGCGCGAACGGATCTTCAAGCCGCTGCGCATGACCGACACCGGTTTCACCGTGCCGGGCGACAAGTTGAACCGGCTCACGACCTTCTACATGCCGAATACCGGAACCGGTGAGCTCTCGATGCTCGACGATCCGATCGACAGTTGGTGGGGCAATCCGACCCGGTTCGCCGATGCCAGCGGTTGGCTCACGTCCACCATCGACGACTACTGGGCCTTTGTGTCCATGCTGTTGGCCGGCGGATCCCTGAACGGCCAGCGCGTGCTGTCCGAGAGCTCGGTCGAGGTAATGACCACCGACCGCCTCACTCCGGAGCAGCGCGCCGGGACCGGTGTGTTTCTGGGAGATCACACCGGCTGGGGCTTTGGCATGGCGGCTCCCGCCGACGGTTCCCGCGGACAACCGTTGCCATGCGGATTCGGCTGGGACGGCGGCTCGGGCACCACCTGGCGTACCAACGCCGAGACGGGAACCACCGGCATCCTGCTCACGCAACGGGCCGTGACCTCACCGGGACCCCAGCCCGTGTACGAGGACTTCTGGGCCGGCGTCAACGCCGCCACCAATGTTGAATCCTGACTTGCCCTCGCCTGATCTGGATGTGGTCGCAATCCTCTACATCTACCTTGCATTGATCGAACAAACGTTCTAGCATGCGACCATGAAGTCAACACTTGTCGCCGACGAGGTCTCCGCCAAGGAGGCGGCGATCGACGTGCTGCAGGTGGAGGTGGCCACGACGGTCGGGGTCTTGAACTCGGCGCACGCCCGGTTGGTGGAGTTAGCGGCGCAGGCTCTGGCCGACGGGTTGTGGGAGCAATGGGGGATCCATACGCCGGAGCAGTGGCTGGTGTGGCAGGCCGGCCTGTCCCGCGCTCACGCCCGCCAGGTGGTGGCGGTGGCCCGCCGCGTTCCTGAGCTTCCACACCTTGACCAGGCGGTCCACGATGGAGCGTTGTCGTTGGATCAGGCGGAGGTGGTGGCCCGGCATTGCCCGTCCGGGTTCGACGCCGACGTGGTCGGGGTGGCGGTCAACGCCACCGTCCCACAGTTGCACCGCATGTTGGGCCGCTACCAGTTCACCGAACCGGTACCCGACACGCCGGCCGATCCGACCGACCCGCCCGCTCGGGACCCGGAACCGGAACGTCGCGTCACGTTCGGCTCGACCGATGGCGGCAGCTGGCACGCCAGCCTTGATCTACCCGCCGACGAGGGCGCCCTCTACGAGCAGGCGCTGGTCGCCAAGCGAGACGAGCTGTTCCGCCGTGACCACCCCGGCGTGGATGCCGACAGCCCAGAAGGGCGAGCGGCGCGCCGTGACCTGTCCTGGGCGGACGCCGCCGTGGCGCTGGCGGCCGACTCGCTCGCCACTGGCGACAAGGGTCAAGTCGGCGGCTCGGACCTGTTCCGGGTGCTCGTGCACCTCGAAGCGGATCCCACCCACCCGACCGGTCCAGGGGTCGCCGGCCTGCACCTCGGGGCGCCGCTACCCGCCGCACTGCGTCAGATTCTGCTGTGCGACTGCGAAGTCGTGCCGGTATGGGAAACACTCGGCAACCCCGTGGCGGTCGGGCGGGCTCAGCGGATCGTGCCCCGCCGGGTCCGACGCCTCATCGAACACCGCGACAAAGGCTGCCGGGTACCAGGCTGCGGGCAGAAACGGTGGCTGCACATCCACCACATCGTGCACTGGGAAGACCTCGGACTGACCGACCCCGACAACCTGATCTGCCTCTGCCACCGCCACCACCGCCTCCACCACCTCGGATTGCTGCCCATCACCGGCACCGCCGCCGACCTGACCGTCCGTGACCGGCATGGCCGAGAGCTCCAACCCGCCGGCCAGCCACGGACCATCCCCGCCGCAACCGAACCGGCCGACGCCGCCACCGACCTCGGCCTCGACCCAGTCGACTACCAGCACCCGCCCGGCGAACGCCTCCAACCCAAATGGATCGACTTCACCCCCAACCGGCCGCAGCCACCCGAGCGGCAACCCGGCGGGTCCGGCGCCGGCAGCCGCTCGCCCTGACCGGCCCTGAGCTGACCGACCGGCTGACGGTCAGCCGTTGGGTCGGTCGGGGTGGTGCTCGGCCCATGCCGCCAGCCACGCCTCGACCACGGGCGCGAACTCGGACGGGTTGTAGACGTCCTCCTCCGAGGAGAAGAGGCCCTCACCGGCGTACACCAGCCGGGTCCAGTTGGCGCCCTGGTAGATGCCGCCATCGCCGGGATCGACGAAGCGGTTCTCGATCTGGCCGATGACCCATCCCTGCTCAGCGTCGATGGTGCACCAGTCCCACGGGAACAGCCGCATGTGGGTGAACGGCCACACGCCCATGGTCTTGGTGATCCACGCCAGCACCGCCTCACGGCCGTGGAACTCGCCGTACATGTGCTCGATGTAGTGCAGGTCCGGCGTGAAGCACTCGACCCACGGCCGCCAGTTGCCATCGATCCCGGCGTGGTCGGCCGCCGCCCGGTACCGGTCTAACGCTTGCGTGATCTCGTCTCGGTCGTACCCCATCTGAGAGCCTTTCGGTTCAGGACCGGCGCGGATAGGACGTCCATTTCAGCGCCGGACGGTGAAACTCGCCAAGCTGCGCTCGGCGAACGAGCCGCTGTGCGCTTGGGTCGCCCCGCCGCATCGGCTCGGCTCCTTAGTCGTCCAGATTGCCGGCGCCGAAGGGATGGTCGATCACATAGCGCCATTTGCCGTCGGACCCGAGGCGAGCCACCTCGCTGGTAGAACCGGCCAGGTCGACGTCGGGACCGGTCACCCGGTAGTCGTTGCGCAGCAACGAGATGTTGCCGTTGCGGTAGGCGTACCTCGTCTCCAGGGACATGGTGGCGCCCAACGACAAGAGGAACGTCCAGTTCTGACGAATGGCATCGGTGCCCGTGACCAACCCGTCGGGCGTCACCATCTGGGCATCGGGCTCGTACAACTCCACCAGGGCGTCGACGTCACCGGAGTTGAACGCCTGCTCGACCTTGCGGTGGATCTCGGCTGGGGTCTCTTCAGCCATGGTCTGATGATCGCCGAGCGCCAGCGCCGCTGCCAGCCCGTCAACCAGATCGACCACCTGGCGGGCGCACCCGACGAAGTCTTCGACTTCGCCGCCACCGGGGTCGATGACCTCCTCCCACGGTTCGGGCTCCATGCCGGCCAGGTTCAACGCTGTGATCCGATCCTCCAGCGGGCCGCTGACCGTCGGAAGGTCGCGCACCAGCCGCCGCAGCGTCGCCGTTCGCCCTGCGGCGGCGCCGTGGGTACGGCGCACCCAGCGGACGTGCTCGGGAGCCAGGGCCACCACCAGGTCAGCCCGGTCGAGGTCAGCCGGGCTCGCCTGGCGGCTGCGGTGGGCGGGGGGCTCGATGCCGACCGCGGCCAGGGCAGCGCGAGTGCGATGGCTCATGGGCTGCCCGTCGATGGTGAGGGTGCCAGCGGTGGCCACTGCCAGCTCGGGCAACCGGCGGGCCAGGGCGGCCCCCGCGATCACCGAGCGGGCGGCGTTGCCGGTGCACAAGAAGATGACCGACGGCGGCACCGGCGGATCATGGCACGGCGTGCTACGACCCTCCTGTGCGCCATTCGACTGAAGCCGCCGGCCGCTTGCCTGAGTCCGGTCCGACCATCGCCAAGCGGCCAAGACACCACTGCCGGTGCCGCGGCACGGCCGCCGGCCGGCCATGACTGCTCCGGTCGACACCTACGTGGTGACGGGCAGCGCGTCGGGCATCGGCGCCGCCGTGCGGGCGCGGCTGGAAGCGGCCGGCGCCCGCGTGGTCGGTGTGGACCTCCACCGTGCCGACATCGAGGTGGACTTGGCCTCGGCCGGCGGCCGTCACTCGATGGTCGATGGCGTGGCCGAACTGGTCGGTGAGGAGCTGGCCGGAGTGGTGGCCTGCGCCGGCATCGCCGCCCCCGAGCCGTTGACGGTGCGGCTCAACTACTTCGGCGCCGTGGCCGCTCTCGAAGGGCTCCGACCTCGGCTGGCTGCGGCCGGCCGATCAAGGGCGGTGGCAGTGGCTTCCCAGGCGGCCCGCCACGGCGACGCCGCCCTGGTCGAGGCCTGCCGGCGCGGTGACGAGGACAGGGCGGCGGCGGTGGCCGACCAGCTGGCGAACAAAGGAGCCGGCCACCAGATCTATCCGTCCTCGAAGCAGGCGCTGGCCCGTTGGGTCCGCCACCACGCCGCCACCGCGGACTGGGCCGGCGCTGGCATCGCCCTCAACGCGGTGGCTCCCGGGGTGATCGCCACCCCTATGACCCAGCCGCTGCTCGACGACCCGACGATGCGCGGTGTCGTGGAGCGGGCGGTGCCCATGCCCCTGTCGGGAATAGGGACACCTGACCAGATCGCCTCGCTCATCGCCTGGCTGATCGGGCCCGAGAACAGGTTGGTCACCGGACAGGTGGTGTTCGCTGACGGTGGCGCCGACGCCTTGGACCACCCCGACTCCTGGTGACGGTGGTGGCGGACCGGTTTCCTCACCACCGAAGGATCAGCGATTGCCGCCTTGCTGAGCGACCAGGGCGCCCCCGTCGACCACCAGGGTGTGGCCGGTGATCCACGCCGACATGTCGCTGGCCAGGAACAGGGCGGCGCCGGCCAGGTCCTGGGGCTCGCCCAGCCGGCCGGCCGGCAGCGTCCGGCCGATGGCGTCGCCGTTCTCGGTCCACAGGGCGCGCGCGAAGTCCGTCTTGACCAGGCCCGGTGCCAGGGCGTTGACCCGCACCTTTGGTCCCAGCTCGGCCGCCAGGATGCTGGTCATGTGGATCAGTCCGGCCTTGGTCACGTTGTAGACGCCCAGCCCGGCGCCGCCCCTCAGCCCGCCGATCGAAGCGACGTTGATGATCGAACCGCCCCGCTCGGCCATGCCCGCCCGCCACGCCGCCTGAGCCCACACCAGCGGGCCGCGCAGGTTGACCTGGACGGTCTTGTCGAAGCGCGACAGGTCGACGTCGATGGTCGGACCCATGTAGGGGTTGGTGGCGGCGTTGTTCACCAGCACGTCGACGCTTCCGAACCGCTCCACGGTGTGAGCGATGCACGCTTCGGCGGCATCGGGATCACCGGCGTTGGCGGCAAAGGTGGCGACCTCTCCCTCCATCGACTCCGCCGCCTCGTCCAACGCTTCCTGCTTGCGCGACGTCAGCAAAACATTGGCGCCGGCCGTTGCATAGGCGGCGGCGATGGCCCGGCCGATCCCCTTGGAAGCGCCGGTCACCACGGCGGTGCGGCCCTGTAGGTCGATGGTCGGCGCGCTGGTCACGGAATTCAGTCTCCTGTGGTCTGGTCGGTGGGGAAGCGATCGAGGCCAGGGTCGAGCTGGACGCCGGCCGAGTTGAGGAAGCCGGCCAGCATGGCGTAATGGCCGACCAGCAGGGTGACCTCGATGAGCTGCTGCTCGTCGAAGCGTTCGGCCAGCGATTCCCACGTGTCGTCGGCCAATGCGTGGTCGCGGCAGAGGCTGGCGGCGGCGTCGAGCAGCACCTGGTCCTGGTCGCTCCACCCGGCGGCGGACCGGCCCTGGGCGATGCGGGCCACCTCCTCGTCGGTCAGGCCGGCGTCACGCCCGATGCGAATGTGCTGGCCCCACTCGTACTCGCTGCCGCACTCCCAGGCCGTGGCCAGGATCAGCAGCTCCCGCTCGCGGGCCGGCAGCTTGCTGCCGATCAGCAGCTTGCCGCCGAAGGGCATCCACTTGCGGAAGACGCCGGGGTTGCGGGCCAGCGTGCGAAAGATGTTGGCGGCATCACCGGTCAGGGCACCGGCCTGATCGAGCAGCTCCTGAACGTCCGGCCGGTTGCCTATGGCTGGGGCCGGCTCGATGCGAGGCGGCCGGGAGGAGGTTTCGTCCTGGATCACGGGCGCCAGCATGGCCGACCCGACGCGACCACGCGCCGCCGGTCGCGCGGCTACCGTCGATCGCCCTTGCGGGTGTAGCTCAATGGCTAGAGTCCCAGCCTTCCAAGCTGGTCATGCGGGTTCGATTCCCGTCACCCGCTCCGATCCGGCAATGGTTGACATCGGCGCCCCCGGCCAGAATCAGGTGCGGGTGACCACGCCGGTGGAGCTGTCCAGCGTGAGGGTGCCGTGCTCGAACGTCGTGCGCTGCCCGCCGGGAACGGCGAACACGAAGCTGGTGGGGTAGCCGAGCGAACCGGTGGGTCCGCCGAGGGAGTTGTACTTGACGGCGATCGGCCCCCAGGTGCCGCCCACGCCGGTGCTGGAGGTCGACCACAGGCCACCGTTCTGGAACACCGCGGTGCGTCCCCGGCCGTCGCCCACGGCCTTGATGTGGTCGATGGGGTAACCGAGGGGACTGGCCGGCCCACCGATGTAGCGGTACACCGAGGCGATGTCACCGTCGAGCAGGAACGTTCCCACCCCCGCCTTGCCGTAGATGGCGCCGGTGGCGAAGTAGTTGGCCAGACCGCCGCCGACGGTGACCTCGGGATCGGCGTTCGGAAGGCCCAGCGAGCTGCGGGGGCCGCCGACGTAGCGGTACACCAGGTCGTTCTGGCCGTACACCTCGTGGGGACCGAGGTAGGGGTGCCAGTAGATGGTGCCGTTCTGGAAGCGGCTCATCTTGGCGTAGGGGACGCCGGCGTCGAGCTCATGGCTGAGCGGCAGTCCGAGCTCCCCGCCCTCGGCGCCGAGCGCCTGGTAGCGGCTCCAGATCGCCCCTTGGACGATGAAGGTCCCGACGAAGGGCGTCCGGGTGATCGAGCCGTTCTGGAACCGGGACTGGACGCCGCCGCCGGTGGTCGGCGACTGGTGGCCCACCGGGTACCCGAGCACGCTACGGGGCCCGCCGACGTAGCGGTACACCGACGCGATGTCGTCGAGCACCTCGAAGGGGCCGGTGTAGAACGACCAGTAGATCTCGCCGTGCTGGAACGCGTTGTAACGGCCGATGCCGTCGCCGACCGGGAGCTCGTCGGTGATCGGGTAGCCGAGCGGGTTGGTGGTGCTCCCGTAGAAGCGGTACAGGTTGCCGATCTGGCCGTACACGGCGTGGGCGTCGGTGTAACCGGACCAGTAGATCTCCCCGCCCTGGAAGGTGCTGTAACGGCCGTAACCGTCGCGGGTGGGCTGCTCCTCGGTGAGCGGGAACCCGAGAACGCTGATGCTGTAGCCGTAGGCCGCGTAATCGGCGACGATGCGGCCCTGGACGGCGTGGGTCCCGGTGCCAGGTGAGTCCCAGATGCCGCCGTTGTTGTAGAGCGCGTAGCGCCCCGCCCCATCCGGCGTCGGACCTTCAGGCCGGATGACCGGACCGAGGATGCCGTTGGCACCGCCGTAGAAGGCATACACGTTGTCGATGTTGGAAGCCGGCGGTGGTGGTGGCGGCGCGCAATCGTTTTCGGGCAGGCACGGCGAGCCGTGGTTCACGGTGGCGTTGTCGGTGGCGCTGGCGGCGGTGCACGAGGCGTCGTACAACCACGGCGGGGTGCAGGTGGCGATCCGGCACACGACCGGGCCGTAGGGGCCGATCTCCTGGTGGCATTGGCCGTAGCGGAACTGGTTGCAACAGGTCCGCCGCTGGTCGCACCCGTAGCTGGCACAGGTGCACCCGCATTGGACCGGCACGGTGGCGTTGCAGTCGATGATGTAACGCGCCGCCCCGCAGCAGTAGGCGGCGTAATCGGCCTTCCACCAGCCGGCCACGAAGCTGCCGGGCGGGCAGGAGTTGTAGCCGCCGTTGACCGAGCAGCAGAACGCCGTCCACCCCGAGTCGCAGCCGGCACCGTCACCGCAGAGAGAGGCGTAGGCCGTACCCGGCCGGACCAGGTAGGTGATGGGGTTGACGGCGATGGCCGAGCCCACAACGGCGGTCTTGGCCAGGAAGCTGCGCCGGCTGGTCGAGCGCCGCGACAGAGCTGAGGACGCCTTCTGGACCATTCGGGTCGAGAACGAGGTCGAGTCGGCCATCTCTTACCTCGGGGCGATCGTGGTGGCGGCCATGGCGGTGTTGACGACCGGCGTGAGCGCGGCGGCGTCACCCCGGCGGCCCAGCACCACGTACAGGCAGAACGCCCGAGCGGCTTCGTTGAACCAGACCTGGGTGCCGGCTTGCCCGGGAATGGCGCGTTGCAGCGAGTTGGCGTTGAACTGCTGGGGCTGCAGGTCGGTGGGAATGCCCCGGCGGGCGAAGAGCGGTTGGCCGACACTCTCCGGGCCGAACTCGAAGAGGCAGAGGAACAGGTTGCCGGCGCCCATCAGGTCGACCGCGCCGCTGCCGTAGTCGCCGCGGTTCTCCGGCAGGGCGAAGTTGGCCAGATGCACCACCGGGTTCGGCACCTCGCCGCTGGTGCCTCGCGCCCGGTTGCCGGAAGGTCCGACGGCGTTGGTCGCCGGTTGGGTGCGCTTGGTGATGCGCCCCTCGAAGCCAGGGAGGAGCTGGGTGGTGATCCCGTACGCCGACAGCTCCATCAGCCGGCCCTCTCCCGCGCCCCCGGCTCAGCCATCGCCAGAGGCTACGGCATCGCCGGGATCGGGCGGCGGCTGCGGCCCCTGGTACAAGCTCGGGTCCCCGGGGCGCACGCCGGCCGCCAGCAGCTCCTCGTCGATGCGTGACTCGCGCGCGGCGTCAGCGTCAGGCTTGGCGACCCGGCTGCGCTCCAGGCCTTGGCGGTAGGCGGACTCGGCCCGGCGGTCGAAGCCGGCGTCGTCGGTCGCCTGGGTCAGCAGGTTGCGGACCTGGTCCCAGTCAAGGCCGGTGCCCTCGCCCCGAACCTGGCCGCTGGGGCCGTCGACCAGCACGAAGTAGGGCGAACCGGGCACGTCGTAGTCCACCCACGCCCGGCTAGACGCCACCGTGGGAACGTCCTTCGGGGCCAGATTGGCCAGCTTGGAAGGGCTCTCCTCGGCCAGGTCCTTGGTGGCGATGACCAGCCGCACGTCGTCGGGCAAACCCAGGGCGCCGGGCTTGGCAAAGGCGTCCCAGAAGCGCTGGCAGGTGAGGCACCCGCTGGACAGGAAGGCGACCAGCGTGCGGTGGTTGGTGCCGGCTACCCGGACGGTGACGGCGTCGTCGCCCAACCCCACCCCCGCCAGGTCCCGGGTGGCGGTGAAGCCCTCCCGCTCACTCGGTGAGGGCACTTCGGGAAAGACGTTGAACTCGTCGCGCCGCAGGGTGCGCGGCCCGGACACTCCCACCGGCCCGTCGGCGTCGTCGGGGCCGAGGCCGGCGCCCAGGTCGTGCAGCCGGCGCAGGATCTCGGCGTGGCTGCGCAACAGCCCGACCACCAGCAGGGTCAGCAGACCCACCACGACGGTGAGGGCCACGACCAGGGCGGTCACGGCCGCCGGCCTGCTCTCTCACCAGCGCCGTCGCCCGAGGCCGCCGCTTGCAGGTCCGGCAGCAGCGACAGCGTCACATAGCCGAGCCAGGCGAGCAGGGCGGTAAGGGCCAGGAACGGCGCGCCCGCCCAGGGTTGGTGAGCGAGGAAGCTAGGCAGGCTGGGCATGGGGGCACCGGCGGCCAGCCCCGCCGCCACCGCCGCGGCCAGGTTGAGGGCGACGTGCACCGGTGTCGCAGGGGCATCAGCCTCACCGAAGCACCCGCACGACGTGTCACCGGCCAGCAGCAGCAGCCGGGCGGTGAAGACGGCGAAGCCCAGGTAACAGGCGGCCACCGCCAGCGCGGTGACCCGGCCGCCCGCCAGCACCGCCGCCAGCACCACCACCACTTCGGTGATGCCCAGCAGGCGCCCCCACCAAGGTGTGGCCGGGAACCCGGCGGAGCGCAACGCTTGAGCGGTGGAGCGCGGCCGCAGCACCTTGACGACGCCGGCGACCCCCAACAACGCCACCGCCGCGAAGAACGGCCCAGCGACGCCAGTCATGGCCAAAGGTTAGAGGGCGAGCTGATGAGTACCCCTACCATCGAGCAACACGCCCGTTCGCCACAGCTTGGCGAACCAACCGTTCGGTGCTGACCGGGTGGACGTATCCCCGGGCCCGCTTAGAACGCCCGGCACGACCGCCAAACCCTCCCCGTTACACTCGCTGGTCTCATGAAGTCGACGGTCGAGCCCCTCGAGGGCAACAAGGTCAAGTTGTCCATCACCCTCGATGAGGCCGAGGTCGAGAAAGAGGTCGACGCCGCCTTCCGCCGCATGGCCAAGGAGGTCCGCATCCCGGGCTTCCGCCCCGGCAAGGTGCCCCGCCGCCTCCTCGAAGCCAGGGTCGGCATCGCTCCGGCCCGCGCCGACGCCCTGCAGCACGCCATCCCGGACTTCTACGAACAGGCTGTGCGCGAGCACGACGTCGACATCATCGCGTCACCGGAGATCGACCTCACCGAGGGCCAGGAAGAAGGCGATGTCGCCTTTGACGCGGTGGTCGAGGTCCGGCCGCTGCTCAACTTGGCCGGCTACGACCAGCTGCGGATCACCGTCGACTCACCGGAGCCCACCGACGACGACATCACCGAGCGGATCGACCAGCTGCGCGACCAGAACAGCGAACTGGCCACCGTCGAGCGGGCCGCTCGCGACGGGGACCAGGTCTCCATCGACATCAGCGGCATGCAGGACGGTGAGCCGCTGCCCGGCATGACCGCCGAGGACTACCTGTACGAGGTGGGTAGTGGTGCTGTAGTCCCGGAGATGGACGCAGAGCTGCAGGGCGCCAAAGCGGGCGACATCCTCAGCTTCACTGCCGACCACCCGGACCCCGACCAGGATCCGGTCGAGTTCCGCATCCTGGTCAAGGAGGTCAAAGAGAAGGTCCTCCCTGAGCCCGACGACGACTTCGCCACCGAGGCTTCGGAGTTCGAGACCATGGACGAGCTCCGGGCTGACGTCACCAAGCGGCTCACCATGATGCGCAAGGCCCAGGGCCAGATGGCGTTGCAGCAGAAGACCTCCGAGGCGCTGGTCGATCTGGTCACCGAAGACATCCCCGAGGCGCTGGTGAGCAACGAGATGCAGCAGCGCTTGCAGGACATGGCCATGCGCCTCCAGGCGCAGGGCATCGAGCTGGGCCAGTACTTGGAGGCCACCGGCCAGGACCAGGAAGCGTTCGTGGAGCAGTTGCGGGAGACGTCCACCGGCGCGGTGCGCGTTGACCTGGCGTTGCGGGCGGTAGCCGAAGCCGAGGGCATCGAGGCGACCGACGAGGACCTGGAGTCCGAGTTGGCCGACGTGGCCGAGCGGGTCGAGCAACCCGTCGAGGTCGTCCGCGAGCAGTTCGAGGTCGCCGACACCATGACCATGGTGAAGTTCGACATCAAGAAGCGCAAGGCGCTCGAGTGGCTGATCGATCACGTCGAGATCGTCGATCCCGAGGGGAACCCGATCGACAAGGACGCCTTTACCATCGACGTCGAAGACGACGAATCCGAAGCTCCGGCCGCCGAGAACCAAGACGAGGACAGCCCGTGACGATCCAGCCCGCCTACAACTACCTGGTCCCGACGGTGGTCGAACAGACGAACCGCGGTGAGCGCGCCTTTGACCTGTACTCGCGGTTGCTCAAGGACAACATCATCTTCTTGGGCACTCCGATCGACGACGCCATCGCCAACCTGATCAGCGCCCAGTTGCTGCACCTCGAGTCGGAGAACCCCGACAAGGACATCAACATCTACATCAACAGCCCCGGCGGTGACATCACCGCCCTGTTCGCCATCTACGACACCATGCAGTACATCAAGCCTGACATCTCCACCATCTGCTTCGGGCAAGCTGCTTCCGCCGCCGCCGTCCTGCTGGCCGCCGGCACCAAGGGCAAGCGCCTGGCCTTGCCCCACGCCCGGGTGCTGCTGCACCAGCCTTGGGGCCAAGGCGGCGGGCAGGCCACCGACATCGAGATCCAGGCCAAGGAGATCCTGCGGATGCGGGACCTCATGACCGAGATCATCGCCCACCACACCGGCCAGACCGTCGAGAAGATCGACAAGGACACCGACCGCGACTTCGTACTGTCCGCGGAAGAGGCGCTCGACTACGGCATCATCGACGAAGTGATCTCCGCCCGGGAGCTCGCCGACAACCGCGGCGCCATCACGGCGGCCGGCTAGCCAACAAGGGGACCAGGATCGTGGCCAAGTTCGGAGACGGCGGGGAGCTGTTGAAGTGCAGCTTCTGCGGCAAGTCGCAGAAGCAGGTGAAGAAGCTGATCGCCGGTCCCGGCGTCTACATCTGCGACGAGTGCATCGATCTCTGCAACGAGATCATCGAGGAGGAGCTGGCCGAGACCTCCGAGCTGCACTTCGACGAGCTGCCCAAGCCCAAGGAGATCTACGACTTCCTGAACGACTACATCATCGGCCAGGAGCACGCCAAGAAGATCCTGTCGGTGGCCGTCTACAACCACTACAAGCGGGTGCAGGTGGGGGCCACGCCGGCCCACGGCGTCGACGAGGTCGAGCTGGCCAAGTCCAACATCCTGCTCATCGGGCCGACCGGCTGCGGCAAGACGCTGCTGGCCCAGACCTTGGCCCGCATGCTCAACGTCCCCTTCGCCATCGCCGACGCCACCGCGTTGACCGAGGCCGGCTACGTGGGCGAGGACGTCGAGAACATCCTCCTCAAGCTGATCCAGGCCGCCGACTACGACGTCAAGAAGGCCGAGACGGGGATCATCTACATCGACGAGATCGACAAGGTGGCCCGCAAGGCGGAGAACCCCTCGATCACCCGTGACGTCTCCGGCGAGGGCGTCCAGCAAGCGTTGCTCAAGATCCTGGAAGGCACCACCGCTTCGGTGCCGCCGCAAGGGGGCCGCAAGCACCCCCACCAGGAGTTCATCCAGATCGACACCACCAACATCTTGTTCATCTGCGGCGGCGCCTTTGCCGGCATCGACCGCATCATCGAGAGCCGCTCGGGGGCCAAGGGCATCGGCTTCGGCGCCGACATCCGCCGCTCGGACGAAAAGGACATCGGCCACCTTCTGGCCCAGGTCCTGCCCGAAGACCTCATGAAGTTCGGCCTGATCCCCGAGTTCATCGGCCGCCTGCCGGTCATCGGGGCGGTGGCCAACCTCGACCAAGAGGCGCTGGTCCGCATCCTGGTCGAGCCCCGCAACGCCCTGGCCAAGCAGTACAAGAAGTTCTTCGATCTCGAGAACGTGGAGCTCGAGTTCACCGACGACGCCCTCGAAGCGGTCGCCGATCAGGCGATCCTCCGAGGCACCGGTGCCCGGGGCCTGCGGGCCATCCTCGAAGAGGTGTTGCTAAACGTGATGTACGACCTCCCCAGCCGCACCGACGTCGAGCGCTGCGTCATCGACGGATCGGTCGTGCTCGACAAGGTGAACCCGACCCTTGTTCCCCGAACCGAGACCCGGTCCCGACCCCGAAGGGCAGCTAGCTGATGTCAAAGGATGACGATCTGGATGAGGTTTCCGACGTCGACGTGCCCGAGGGTGACGCCTATCAGGACGAGTCCGGCAGCGACGAGGTCAACTCCATCTCCGACCTGCGGTCCCGCAAGGCGCGTCGCAAGGCCAAGAAGGCCACCAAGGCCGGCCAGCGGTCCCGTGGCCGAGCCAAGAAGGCCGAGAAGCTGGCCAAGAAGGCTGACAAGAAGGCCAAGGTTTCTCGGCGCAAGGCGCGCCAGGCGGCCAAGGCGGCGGTCAAGGTGGAAGCCGCCGCCAAGGGGCCGAAGTCTCGGCGCCAGCGGCGCAAGGCCCGCCAGGCCGGCAAGCGGGCCAACGCCGCGGTCAAGGCAGACCGGTTGTCTCGCCGCCAACGCCGCAAGGCGTCCAAGCAGGCGCTGGCGGCCACCGAGGCCCGCAAGCAGTCGCGCCGCCAGGCCAAGAAGGCGGCCAAGGCAGCCGACAACTCGGGCCAGAAGCTCGCTCGCCGCCGGGTCCGCCTCCGCCGCCGCGACGACGGCAACGATCTCCTCGTCGACGAGTCCGACCACTAGCGCCGGCTAGTCCGACCACTAGCGCGGGCGAGGCGGCCGAGCCGGGACCGATCGAATAGGGTCCGGCTCATGCATAGAGCTCTCAAAGGCGCAGTGATCGGTGGCATCGTCGGTGGCGCGGTCGGCGCCTATGAAGCGGGCCAAGCGCCCACCGGTGCAGGCGGCGACGAGGGTGCGGCCAAGAACTCGGCCATCACCGGCGCGGTCGCCGGAGCGGTGGCGGGAGGTGTCCTGGGGTCGGTGTTGGAGCGCCGGGCCCGCCGCCGGGCGGTCATCGAGCTGGGCCTCGTACCATCGCTGCCCGAGAAGGTCGCCGAGGCGGCCAAGCCGCAACTGAAGCAGGCCGCCTCGCTGGCCAGGGAGAGGGCGGCCGAGGCGGCCGAGGCGGCCAAGCCGTACGTCGAGCAGGCCCGCAAGGTCGCCCAGCAGAGGGCCGCCGAGGCGGCTGAGGCGGCCAAGCCGCACGTCCGTCAAGTGACCGAGTTGGTCTTTGAGCGCTCGGCCGGGTGGGCGGACAGCGCCCGTCCCCAGATCCTCCACCTGGCCGATGTGGCCCGCGACAAGGCGGCCGACGCCGCGGATGTCGCCCTGCCCGTCGTCGCTCGCGCCGCCGAGGTGGCCAAGGACCGCTCCGGCGAATTGGCCGAAGTTGCCCGTGATCGCGCCCAGGATCTGGCCAGCAACCTGCGCGCCTCCTGACCGCCGCCTGGCCTGGCGGCCATAAGCGTTGCCACGTCTCATGAACCTCGCCGACGCGCGCCGCTACCTGGACGAGCACGTCAACCTCGAAGCCACCGCCGGCCGGTGGGAAGGGCTTTCCCTGGAGCGGATGGGTCGGCTGGTCGAGGTGTTGGGCAACCCCCAGCACGCCTATCCCGTCATCCACGTCACCGGCACCAACGGCAAGGGCTCGGTGGTGCGGATGGTCACCGAGCTGCTCCGAGCCACCGGCCTTTCGGTGGGCACCTACATTAGCCCCCACCTGGAGCGGTTGAACGAGCGGCTGGCTTGGGACGGCCAACCCATCGACGACCAAGCCTTGGCCGAAGCCATCGCCACCGTGGCCGCCATAGAGCCCTTGGCCGAGGTCACGCCCTCCTACTTCGAGATCCTGACCGCCGCCGCCTTTGCCTGGTTCGCCGACTTGGCGGTCGACGTGGCCGTGGTCGAGGTCGGGCTGCTGGGCCGGTTCGACGCCACCAACGTGGCCGATGGGCAGGTAGCGGTGCTCACCAACGTGGGCAAGGACCACACCGACGGCTCACCGGGGTGGCGGCCCAAGATCGCCGAGGAGAAGGTGGGTATCGTCAAGCTGGGTTCAACCTTCGTGTTGGGCGAAACCGCCGAAGACCTGAGACCGGTGTTCGCCGCCGCTCCGGCCGACGAGTTCGTGCTTCGCCACCGCGACTTCGACGCCGACATCAACCGGGTGGCGTTGGGTGGCCGGCTCGTTGACCTGAGGGCGCCGGGCATCGAGGTCGAGGACGTATTCGTACCTCTTCACGGTGCCCACCAAGGTGACAACGCCGCCATCGCCCTGGCCGCGGCGCAGGCGTTCTTCGGTCAGCCGCTCGACGGTGACTTGGTGCGTGATGCCTTTGCCGGGGTGAAGGCGCCGGGCCGGTTCGAGGTGGTCCGCCGGGAGCCGACCGTCGTGCTCGACTGTGCCCACAACGTCGACGGCGCGCTGGCCGCCGCCCAGACGCTGGCCGAAGAGTTCACGCTGGCGGGAACGGTGATCCTGGTGGTGGGGCTTCTCGAAGGTCGAGACCCGGCCGAGATGCTCGACGCCCTCGGCGCCGCCGACGCCGGCTTCGTGGTGGCCTGCGCGCCACCGTCGCCACGCGCCATCCCGGCACCGCAGGTGGCGGCCGCCGCAGAGTCGCTGGGTGCGGTCACTGAATCAGCGCCCTCGGTCGTCGAGGCGGTCCGCCGGGCGCTAGCGGTGGCCGGCCCCGAGGACCTCGTCCTGGTGGCCGGCTCGCATTACGTGGGCGGCGAAGCCCGTTCCTTCCTTCTCGCTGACCGGGACGATTGAAAGCCGGCCCATACTGGGGGCGTGACGGTGCTCGACCAACCCAAGCTGAAGGCCAACGACCCCTGCTGGTGCGGCAGCGGCAAGAAGTTCAAGCGGTGCCACAAGGTCGCCACCAACCGGGTGCAGCGGGGCACGGTCAGCCCCCGGAGGGACGTACCGGACCCGATCGAGCGCCCGCACTACGCCACCACCGGCCAAGGGAGCAACCGGGCCGAGCCGCCCGTCAAGCCGCCGGAGGTCATCGCCGCCATGCGCCGCACCGGGAAGGCGGCGGCGGAGATCCTGGCCCGGACCGGCGCCGCCGTTCGACCCGGCATCACCACCGACGAGCTGGACGCCATCTGCCATCAGGATTGCATCGATGCCGGCGGTTACCCCAGCCCGCTCAACTACAACGGCTACCCCAAGTCGCTGTGCACCTCGGTGAACGAGGTCATCTGCCACGGCATCCCTGACAGTCGGCAGCTGCAGGACGGCGACATCGTGAACCTCGACGTCACCCTGTTCCGGGAGGGCGTGCACGGTGACACCAATGCCACCTTCCTGGTCGGCACCGTCGACGAACGGTCACAGGAACTGGTCCGCGTCACCCGCCAGTGCCTGGATCGGGCCATCGCCGAGGTGCGTCCAGGCCGGCCGCTGTCGGTCATCGGCCGAGCCATCCAGGATCATGCCGAAGGCCACGGCTTCGGGGTCGTGCGCGCCTTCATCGGCCACGGCGTGGGTCGGGAGTTCCACTCCGACCTTCAGGTCCTGCACTACTACGACGCCCGGGCCAGCACGGTCATGGAGTCGGGCATGACCTTCACCATCGAACCGATGATCACCATCGGCGCCTGGCAGCACCGGATGTGGGAGGACGGCTGGACGGCGGTCACCTCCGACGGGCAGCGCACGGCCCAGTTCGAGCACACCCTGCTGGTCACCGACGACGGGGTCGAGGTGCTCACACAGCTCTGAGTAGGGTCTCCCGACTTATGACGACGACGCAAACGTTCGTGATGTGCAAGCCCGACGCGGTGGAGCGGGGTCTGGTGGGCGAGATCGTGGGCCGGATCGAGCGCAAGGGACTCCGCCTGGTCGCCGCCGAGCTGCGGTCGGTCGATCGGGGCCTGGCCGAGGAGCACTACGACGAACACCGGAACAAGCCGTTCTTCGGTGAGCTGGTCGAATTCCTGACCCGGTCACCGGTGTTCGCCATGATCGTGGAGGGGCCGAACAACGACACCTGGGAGCTCTGCCGCATCCTCATCGGCAAGACCAAGGTCACCGACGCCCAGCCCGGCTCCATCCGCGGCGACCTGGCCACCACCACCACTGAAAACCTGGTCCATGGTTCCGATGGCCCCGTGTCCGCCCAGCGCGAGATCTCCCTCTGGTTCCCCTCGTAGGACCGGCGCGGATAGGCGCTGATACGGGCGACAGGCTCGGCTCCTTAGCGGGGTGACCATCAGCCATCGCGTGACGGCGCGTAGACTCGCCCGGACGCCTGGGACGGGCGCCGCGGGTGCCTTGGTAGGGCGGCTCGCGCTCCCGTAGGCTCGCTCAGACCCTCCCCACCTCGCCGAAGGCCCCTCATGTCGGAAAATCCGTTTACCTCGATCATGGGCCGCGACATGGCCGTCGACCTCGGCACCGCCAACACCCTGGTCTACGTGCGCGGTCGCGGCATCGTGCTAAACGAGCCGTCGGTAGTCGCGGTCAACGTCAAGGACGGCCGACCCGTGGCGGTGGGCGTCGAGGCCAAGCGCATGATCGGCCGCACACCAGCTCACATCCAGGCCATCCGCCCCTTGAAGGACGGCGTGATCGCCGACTTCGAGATCTGCGAGAAGATGCTCCGCTACTTCATCCACAAGGTGCACCAGCGCCGGTGGGCGAAGCCCCGCATGGTCATCTGCGTCCCGTCGGGTATCACCGGTGTGGAGCAGCGCGCCGTACAGGAAGCGGCCGAATACGCCGGCGCCCGCAAGCCGGCGTACATAATCGAGGAACCTATGGCCGCGGCGATCGGTGCCGGTCTGCCCGTGCAGGAGCCCACCGGCAACATGATCGTTGACATCGGCGGCGGCACCACCGAGGTGGCGGTCATCTCCCTCGGCGGGATCGTGGCCAGCCAGTCGGTGCGCGTCGGCGGCGACGAGCTGGACGACGCCATCATCCAGTTCATCAAGAAGGAGTACAGCCTCGCCCTGGGCGAGCGCACCGCCGAAGAGGTCAAGATCGCCCTCGGGTCGGCGTGGCCCTTGCAAGAGGAGCTGCACGCCGAGATCCGCGGCCGCGACCTGGTCACCGGGCTTCCGAAGACCATCGTCACCACCACTGAGGAGATCCGCGAAGCCATCGAGGAACCGGTGGCGGCGGTGTGCGACGCCGTGAAGGTGACCCTCGACAAGACGCCGCCGGAGCTGGCCGCCGACATCATGGAGCAGGGCATCGTGCTAGCCGGTGGCGGCGCCATGCTGCACGGCCTCGACGCCCGCCTGCAGAGTGAGACCGGCATGCCCATCGTCATCGCCCCCAACCCGCTTCATTGCGTGGCGGTGGGGTCAGGGCAGTCGTTGGAGGAGTTCGAAGCGCTCAAGGAAGTGCTGTTCTCCTCCAACCCCCAGAACTAGCCGTCGTCACTTAGCGCGTGGCTCGTCGGCAACGCCCCGGCCGTTCCCGCGTGATCCTGGTGACGCTGATCTTGGCGTCGCTTGTGCTGATCACCGTCGATTTTCGTGACGCGGGACCGGTCCGCGGCTTGCGCAGCGGTGCTTCCACGGCGTTCTCCCCGTTTCAAGGGGTGGGCGAGACCATTGCCAAGCCCTTCCGCAACACCTGGCACGGGGCCTTCGACTACGACCACGTGAAGAACGAGAACAACCGTCTCCAAGCCAGGCTGGACAAGATCAAGGGCAACCAGGCCCGCATCGACGCCCTCGAGGCCCAGAACAGGCAGCTCCGCAAGGCGGCCGACATCAAGTTCGCCAAGGGCATCGACAAGGCGGGCGCCCAGGTCGTGACCGGGCCGCTAAGCAACTTCGACCACACCGTCCAGATCGATGTCGGCAGTGGCGACGGCGTACGGGTGGGCATGCCGGTCGTGTCCAACGCCGGGCTGGTCGGCCGGGTGTCCCGCGTGTTCGGCGGCAAGTCGGTGGTGCTGCTGATCACCGATCCCAGCTTCGTGATGGGCGTCAGGATCAACGACAAGGAGGCCGACGTGGCCGTCGCCCACGGCAACGGCAAGGGCGAAGACCTGGTCATCGACGGATCCATCCCCAACGACCGCAACTTGCCGGTCGGCACCGGCGTGTTCACCAGCGGGACCGACCGCAGCCCGTTCCCACCGGACATCCCGGTCGGCAAGGTGAAGTCGACCAAGCTCAGCGTCGACGGCACCGAGAAGTCGGTCACCATCACGCCCGCCGCCGACGTCACCTCGATCTCGTACGTGCAGGTGATGCTGTACGAACCCCCGAGCTGAGTGGTCGCTCTCAAGGCTGCCGGCCTGATCATCCTGGTCTTGCTCATCCAAGTGGTGGTGGTCTCCCAGGTCACCGTGTTCGGGGCGACGGGTGACATCGTGCTCCTGCTGGCCATCAGCGCCGGCATCGCCGCCGGCCCCGAACGCGGCGCCGAGGTCGGCTTCGCCGCCGGGCTGGCCTACGACCTGTTGCTTAACACCCCGCTCGGGTTGTCGGCGTTGGTGTACTGCATCGTCGGTTTCGTGACGGGGGTGATCCACACCTCGGTGCTCCGGGCGGCGGGCTGGATCTCGGTTCTGAACGCGGTGGTGGCCAGCGCCGCCGGGGTCATCGCCTACGCCCTCGTGGGCCGAGTCCTGGACCAGGCGACCTTCAGCGGCACACCGCTGCCCGTTATCGTGGGCACGGTGGCGGTGCTCAACGGCATCCTGGCCCGGCCGTTCATCTGGGCCTGCCGGCGCGTCCTGACGGGCCGCGAGCGGCGACGAGCCTTCGCCCCATGACCTCCGACACCCCCCGCCTCCGCCTCGGTGTCATCGGCATCGTGACGGTGTCGTTGCTGGCCGCCCTGTTCGCCCGTCTGTGGTTCCTGCAGGTCATGACCTCGCCCGACTACGTGAACACCGCCCGGTCCATTACCACCCGAACCGTTACCGAGCAGGCACCAAGGGGCCGGATCCTGGACCGCAACGGTCAGGTGATCGTGGCCAACGCTCGCCAGATCGCGGTCTCGATCGACTTCCAGCAGTACACCGCCTTGTCAGGTGCCGATCAGCAGCGCCTACGCAACAAGCTGGCTGCCGAGCTCACGCGCGACCAGCCCCTCCGCCCGCCGGTCACGCCCGATGAGATCACCAACCGGTTGGACAACAAGCGCTACAGCCATTTCAAGCCGGTACCCATCGCCACCGACATGTCGCCGAACCTCTGGGTGTACCTGGCCGAGCACCAGGCCGAGTTCCCCTCCGTGTCGGTCGAACGAGAAGAGGTCCGCGACTACAAGTACGGAACCCTGCTGGCCCAGGTCGTCGGCTACACCGGTGCCATCACCGGCGAGGAGCTGCACCGGTTGCAGAACGCCAAGCAGCCCTACGCCAACGACGATCTGGTGGGCAAGGCGGGCGTGGAGAAGAGCTTCGAGAACCTGATGCACGGGGTTCCCGGTAAGACCACCTACGAGGTGGACGCCCGCAACAAGCCGGTCCGCGTGATTTCTCGCACGCCGCCGATCCCCGGTTACGACGTGTACCTGACCATCGACATCAACCTCCAGGCCCTGGCCGAGCGCTCCCTGGCCACCGAGTTGTTCAACGCCCGCGCCCGGTTCGACAGCGGCACACCCGGGCTGCCGCCGGCACCGGCCGGATCGACGGTCATCGAAGATCCGACCAACGGGGAGATCCTGGCCTTGGCGTCCTTCCCCACCTTCGACCCTCGCCAGTTCGTGGGCGGCATCAGCCAAGCCCGATACGACCAGCTCATCGACCCCAACAAGTTCTCGCCTTTCACCAATCGTTCGACGGAGGGCCAGTACGCACCGGGTTCCACATTCAAGCTGGTTACCTCACTGGCCGGCCTGCGCACTGGGGAGATCACCCCGGAGATGACCTACAACGACACAGGCGACTTCCAGATCCCGAACTGCTCCGGCGCCACTTGTGTGGTCCACAGCACGGGTGGCCATGGCACCGTCAGCCTGCCGTCCGCGCTCACCGTGTCGAGCGACACTTACTTCTACAAGATCGGCTACGACCTGTGGCAGGGCCGGGATCACTTCGGCGCCACCCCGATCCAGGACACCGCCACCCAGTTCGGCTTCGGCTCATCGACCGGCGTCGAGCTGCCCCTCGATTACACCGGGACGATCCCCACCCCCGCCCGCCGGGACCAGCAGCGCGCCGCCAATCCCAGCCGGGACATCCGCCCGTGGGGCTCGGGCGACAACATCAACATCTCCACCGGCCAGGGCGAGGTGCTGGTGACCCCGCTTCAGCTCACCAACGCCTATGCCACCTTTGCCAACGGGGGTACCCGCTGGCGGCCGACCCTGCTGCTGAAGGTGAACGACGCCAACTCGCCCCACACCGTCGCCCTACCGACCCGCAAGGAGCTGGGCAAGGTCGACCTCCCCCCGCAGTTCCACGACCCGATGATGTTCGGCTTCCTCGGCGTCACCACCGACCCGAACGGCACTGCGACCAGCGCCTTCGCCGGGTTTCCCCAGGACAAGATGCGGGTCGCCGGCAAGACCGGTACCGCCCAGATCGGCAACGATCCCAAGACCGGCGCCCTGCGCCACGACACCTCGCTGTTCGTCGGGTTCGGGGCCAATCACGACGGTCACCAGTACGTGGCCAGCTCGGTCATGGAGCAGTCCGGGTTCGGCGCCGACGTGGCCGCGCCGGTGGTGCGAGACCTGTTCCAAGCCCTGGCCGACGGCTCCGTCGGCTTCGCCCCGCTAAAGGGTTTCAACCTGGACCCCAACGGCCGGATCATCGTGCCCGAGACCTCGCTCCCGGGCCTGGGCCAGACCCCGCCGCCCCCGACCAACGGTGAGGCCGGCTGATGGCCGTCTCGGTTCCCACCCGACTGCCTCACCGTCGGCCCCTGGCCTCTCTGCGGCACAACCCGTCCTCGGCCCGCCGCCACCTGGACTGGGGCCTGTTGGCCGCGCTGGCCGGCATCTGCGGCCTTGGCCTGGTGATGATCTACAGCGCCACCCGCGGCAGGACCGAGCCCTACGACACCTCCTTCGTCAAGAAGCAGATCATGTTCATGATGATGGGCGCAATGGTCATGGCGGTGACCGCGTTGGTCGACTACCGGCGCCTGCGCGACCTGGTCATCCCCGTCTACGTGTTGGCCATGCTGTTGCTGCTGGCGGTCCTGTCGCCGCTGGGTTCGGACATCCAGGGCACGAAGGGCTGGTTCGTGATCGGCCCGTTCCAGTTGCAGCCCTCCGAGCTGGCCAAGCTGGCCATGATCATGGTCATCGCCGCGCTGGCCGCCGGCTTCGAGGGGGAGATCACCCTGCGGCGCCTCGGATTGTTGCTCATGACGGCGGGGCTACCCATCGCCCTGATCATGCTCGAACCGGACCTCGGCCAGAGCATGGTCATCGGCTGCATCCTGCTCACCCTCCTGGTGGTCGTGGGCGTGAAACCCCGTCACCTGGCCCTGCTGGCGGTCGTAGCTGGCCTCACGGTGTTCGGCGTCTTGAACTCCGGGGCGCTCGACCGCTACCAGAAGGACAGGCTCACCGTGTTCGCCAAACAGGACAACCCCGCCCAGGTCAAGGCCACCGAACAGGGGAGTGCCTACAACCTCAACCAGGCCAAGAACGCCATCGGCTCGGGCGGCATCAGCGGCAAGGGGCTGTTCAAGGCCCCGCTGACCCGTACCGCCCAGGTCCCGGAGCAGCGCACCGACTTCATCTTCACCGCCGTTGGCGAACAACTGGGTTTCGTAGGCTCGGCCGGCCTTATGGCGCTGTACGCCCTGCTCCTGTGGCGCATCTGGCGGGCGGCCCAGCTGGCCCGTGACGATTTCGGCAGCTACCTGTGCATAGGCGTGCTGGGCCTGTTCCTCTTCCATATCTTCGAGAACGCCGGCATGACCATGGGCATCATGCCCATCACCGGCATCACCCTGCCGTTCATGTCCTACGGCGGCTCTTCGCTGCTGCTCGGCTTCGCCGCCCTCGGCCTGGTCCTCAACGTCCACATGCGGAGATTCAGTTGACACTGTCCCGTTCGACCTGGCTGCGCAGCGCCTCACCGGTCGGGGAACCGGTCGCAGTTGTTCACCGGAGAGGTGAAAAAGTGCGACAAGTTGTGCCTCTCGGTCTGGCGGCGACTCAGGTTTGACACGTTCCGGGGGTTTGGAGAGGACCGGTAGGCTCATTCGGTTGTGAACAGTCTCTGGTCCGCGCTCGAGCCTTTGCTCGTACAGGTCCAGAAGCCGGCGCGCTACATCGGCTGCGAGGACGGTGTGCAGTCGCCGGAGCACGATCCGTCCAAGGTGGCCTGGCTGCTGGCCTACCCAGACACCTACGAGATAGGCCTGCCCAACCAGGGCCTGCAAATCCTGTACGAGATCCTGAACGAACGGCCCGACGCGGTGGCCGAACGCACTTATTCGGTGTGGACAGACCTGGAAGCACTGCTCCGTGAGGACGGTCTGCCGCTGTTCTCGGTCGACACCCACCGCGCCGCCGGAGACTTCGACATCCTGGCCTTCAACCTGTCGGCCGAGCTCGTCTACACCAACGTCCTCAACGCCATCGATCTGGCCGGCGTACCGGTCCGCGCCGGCGATCGTGGCGCCGCCGACCCCCTGATCGGCGCCGGAGGGCACTGCACGTACAACCCCGAGCCGCTGGCCGACTTCTTGGACTTCGTGGTCCTGGGCGACGGCGAGGAAGCGGTCGGCGAGATCACCGAGGTGGTGGCGGCGTGGAAGGCGTCGGCGCCGGCTGGGGATCGTGACCGCATCGACGTTCTCCGGTCGTTGGCCGGCGTCGAGGGCGTCTACGTCCCGTCGCTCTACACGGCCTCCTTCGACGGTGACGTCCTCAGCTCGTTGGAGCCCAACGATCCGGCGGCGCCGGCGGCGGTCGAGAAGCGCACCATCATCGACCTGGGGGAGTGGCCCTACCCCCGGTCGCAGCTCGTACCGCTCACCGAGGTCGTGCACGACCGCCTCAACGTCGAGGTTTTCCGGGGCTGCACCCGCGGCTGCCGCTTCTGCCAGGCCGGCATGATCACCCGCCCGGTGCGCGAGCGGCCCGCCGACCAGGTCCGCACCATGGTCAAGGAAGGCCTGAAGCGCACCGGCTATGACGAGGTCGCCCTCACGTCTCTCTCCACCGCCGACTTCTCCGGCATCGAGGGGGTGCTCGCCGACGTCGTGAACGACCCCGACTGCGGTGGCCAGGTGTCAGTCTCGTTGCCGAGCCTGCGGGTCGACGCCTTTACGGTCGGCATCGCCGGGGAGATCCAAAAGGGTCGCCGCACCGGCCTGACCTTCGCCCCCGAAGCGGGCACGTGGCGGATGCGCCAGGTCATCAACAAGCTCATCCGCGAAGAGGACCTATACCGCGCCGTCGAATCGGCCTACAGCAGCGGTTGGCGGCGCATGAAGCTGTACTTCATGACCGGCCTGCCCACCGAGACCGACGAGGACACCCTGGGCATCGCCCGGTTGGCCCGCAACTGTGTGGCCATCGGCCGCCGCTACCACCAGAACCCGTCGGTCACCATCTCGGTAGGTGGGTTCGTGCCCAAGCCGTTCACGCCGTTCCAATGGTTCGGCCAGAACACCCGCGAGGAACTTCAGCGCAAGATGTGGCTGCTGCGCGACGAGCTCAAGCGGGAACGGGGCGTGCAGTTCAAGTGGCATGACCCCAAGGCGACGGTCATCGAAGGCTTGGCCAGCCGGGGAGACCGCCGGTTGGGGCCGGTCATCGAAGACGTGTGGCGGGCCGGCGGCACCTTCCAGGAGTGGTCCGAGCACTTCGACTACGACCTGTGGATGGAGGCGCTCGAACGCCACGGTTTCAGCGTCGAGCAGTTCGTCTACCGGCATCGCACCCAGGACGAGGTCCTGCCGTGGGATCACCTCTCCGCCGGCCTGCACAAGGACTTCTTGTGGCAGGACTGGCGCGACGCCCTGGCCGAGGTCGGCCTCGAAGACTGCCGGTGGACCCCCTGCTACGACTGCGGGGCGTGCACCGGCTACGGCGTGGAGCACGTGGTGGCCTCGGCGGTGCCGCCCGCCGGGGGCAGCCAAGGCACCGGCCAGGACCTCGGCACCGGCCACGAGGTGCCGGTGACCCTGCTGGCCGTCGGCGGGGGTCCGGACCGATGAGGGTCCGGTTGCGCTTCTCCAAGCTCGGCAAGGTCCGCTTCACCAGCCACCGAGACGTGGCCCGCATGTGGGAGCGGGCGGTGCGCCGGGTGGGGCTTCCGGTCGCCTACTCCCAGGGTTTCTCACCCCGGCCCAAGCTGCACTTCGGCCTGGCGCTGTCCACCGCCCACGAATCGCTGGGCGAGTACCTCGACGTCGACCTCGATCCGGCCGCCGGAGCGGTGATCGACGTCGCCGGCTTACCCCAGTTGCTGACCCCCTGCCTCCCCGCCGGGGTCGACGTACAAGCGGCGGCGGTCATCGATACGACCGACGATTCGCTGCAGCAAGCGGTCACCAGCTGCTCCTGGCGCGTCGAGGTGGCCGGCGGGGTCCACGACCTCGCCCGCTCCGTCCAGGGCGTACTGGCCGCCCCGGAGCTGATCAGGACCCGCCAGCGCAAAGGGACCGACGTCACCGACGACCTCCGGCCGTATGTCCGCGACCTTGCCGTCGTCGGTCCCACCGAGGCCGGGGTCGAGCTTTCGGCCCACCTCGGCACCCAACCCCGGGGCCTGCGCCCTTCGGAGCTGATCGCGCTTCTGGGCGATGGCCTGACGGAGCGGCGGGTCTGTAGAACGCACCAATGGATGCAGCTTGACGGCGCGACGCGAGAGCCACTCTCGCTGGACGCGACGCCGGCTCCGCACGCAACGAGGCGTGCGTCATGAGAAGGGATCTCCCGAATGCCCGAACCCGACGCCGTCGGCACCGGCACCACCCCACCCAGCGCTCCCGCGGTCCCGTTCGGGGCGGCTGACACCAAACCGCCCGGCGATGGCACCCAGAGCCGCAGCCGGAACCGCCGGCGGCGCGGCTCTCGCGGTGGACGCAGCCGTTCGCCGGGCACCACCGGGACCGGCGACGCCGTCTCGGGCACCGATGAAGCCGGCGGCGGCCCCGATCCTGGGCTTGACCCCTCCAAGCTCCCCGAAGACCTCCCCGACCGCCATCGCGAGAACCGGCCGTCACCGGAAGCAGCCGAGCGCGCTCTGGTCCGGCGCAAGCCGCAGATCGGTGACACGATCCCCGCCCCTTCGACCGTCCCGCCCAGTGCCGGCGGTGATGGCCCGGACGACAAGGGGGGCGCCAACAAACGCCGGCGCCGGCGGGGGGGCACCAACCGCAACCGCTCCGGGGCCGGCCGCGGAGGAGGAGTAGGAGAAGGTGCCGGCCAACCACGCTCCGGCGGAAGCGAGAGCGGTGCTTCGCGTTCGGGCAGACGCCGGGCCGAGCCGGTCGAGGCGCTGACGCCAGGCGGCCCCGTCGACCTGGACGACGAGGTGCTGCAACAGCGCCGAGGCAAGGAGCGCAACGGGCAGGCCCTGGGTCGGTACCTCATGGCGGTGCACGTCCGGCCGGATGCCGCCCAGATCACCGTGCTCCAGGGGCGCTCACTCATCGAGCACTACGTGTCGCGCCCGACCGACGACGTCGCCCAGATCCACGGCAACATCTACCTGGCAAGGGTCCAAAACGTGCTGCCGGGCATGGAGGCGGCCTTTGTCGACATCGGCACCCCCAAGAACGCGGTGCTGTACCGGGGAGACACCCGCTACGACCCGGAGGACATCGAGCAGAAGGGCGAGCCCAGGATCGAGCAGATCCTGAAGAACCGCCAGGTGATCCTGTGCCAGGTCACCAAGAACCCGATCGCCCACAAGGGTGCCCGGCTCACCCAGGAGATCTCCCTTCCGGGCCGGTTCGTGGTGCTGATCCCCAACAGCACCACCTATGGCATCTCCAAGCGCCTCTCCGACGATGAGCGCAAGCGGCTGCGGAAGATCCTCGACAAGGTCAAGCCGGCCGAACACGGCCTGATCGTGCGGACCGCCGCCGAGGGCGTCACCGACGAGGAGATCCGCAACGACGTGCTCCGCCTGGTCGAACAGTGGGCCAAGATCGAGGCGCTGGCCGCCAAGCAGCAGGCGCCGGCGCTGCTCTACCGCGAACCCGACATGGCGGTTCGGGTCATCCGTGAGGAGTTCAACAAGGAGTACCGCAAGGTCGTCATCGACGACCCCACCATCTACGAGGAGGTGCGCGACTACGTGGCCGGCATCTCCCCGGCATTGGCCGACCGGGTCGAGTTCTTCGACATTGCCAAGGAGCCATTGCCCCTACTCGAACGCTTCAACGTTCACGAGCAACTGCACAAGGCCCTCGATCGCAAGGTGTGGCTGCCGTCTGGCGGGTCGCTCATCATCGAGCACACCGAGGCGCTCACCGTGATCGACGTGAACACCGGTAAGAACGTCGGCCGTTCGAGCCTCGAGGAGACCGTGTACCGCAACAACCTGGAGGCCGCCGAGGAGATCGCCCGCCAACTCCGGTTGCGCGACATCGGCGGGATCATCGTCATCGACTTCATCGACATGGAGATCCGCAAGAACCGCGACGACGTGATCCGCACCTTCCGCAGTGCATTGGCCAGGGACAAGACCCGCACCCAGGTGTTCGACATCTCCGAGCTGGGCTTGGTGGAGATGACCCGGAAGCGCATCGGCGAGGGGCTGTTGGAGTCCTTCTCGGCGCCGTGCGAGGTCTGCGAAGGCCGCGGCTTGGTCATCGACAAGGTCCTGCTGGGTGACGACGACGCCATCTAGGACCTGCGCAAAAGGTCGCTCCCTCGCGCCGGACCCTTCTTCGCCAGGCTGCGCCTGACGAACGGGCGCGTGGCGTGCTTGTCTGGTCGCCTCGCCTACCGGCTCGGCTCCTCAGGATCTCTGTGGAAAAGGTTGCCCCGATGGTCGCATCCAAATTTCGTCAGGCTGCGCCTGACGAACGGACACGTCTTGTCTGGTCGCCTCGCCTACCGGCTCGGCTCCTGTAGCCGGTTGGTCCTCGTTCCGGTCGGCCGCCTACACTTGTCAGCCGGCCCGGTTTCGGGTCAGACCGTCGCCTTACCGTGAGTAGAGCCATGTACGCAGTCATCAAATCCGGTGGGAAGCAGTACCGGGTCGCCCAAGGCGAACGGCTGGATGTCGAGTTGCTCGGCCAGGAGGAGGGTCAAGTGTCGTTGACGCCGGTCCTGCTGATCGACGGCCAGACCGTCATCTCGGCTCCCGATGATCTGGCCGCCGCCTCCGTCACGGCCAACGTGGTGGGGCTGGCCAAGGGGCCGAAGGTCACGGGGTTCAGGTACAAGAACAAGTCGAACCAGCGCAAGCGGTGGGGCCATCGCCAGGCCTACGCCACCATCGAGATAACCGGCATCAGCGCCGGCAGCAAGGGGTAGGCAGACATGTCCAAGACCAAGGGTGGCGGTTCCACCCGCAACGGCCGCGACTCCGAGAGCAAGCGCCTGGGCGTCAAGGTGTTCGACGGCACCGCCGTCAACGCCGGCGCCATCCTGGTCCGCCAGCGCGGCACCAAGTTTCACCCCGGTGAGAACGTCGGCCGCGGCGGCGACGACACCCTCTTCGCCACCTCCGACGGTCAGGTCAAGTTCGGCCGCCGAGGCGGCCGCAAATTAGTGGACGTTGTCGGTTCGAAACCATAGGTTTCGAACCGAATCGAAGGAGCGCCTTCGGCGCGTTCATTTCGCTGGATCGACCGATCAAGTCGGATCGATCCAGGCTGAAGGGGCACGCGGAGCGTTCCCCCTCAGACTCCCCCTCCTGGCTATTCGACCACGTTGACACGGGCGCCGAGGGCGGCGAGCTTGGCGGGGATGTCCTCGTAGCCCCGTTTGAGGTAGTGGACGTTGCGGATGGTGCTGGTGCCCGTCGCCAGCAGGGCGGCCATGACATAGGCGAACCCGGCTCGCAGGTCAGGGATGGCCAGGTCTGTGGCGCTTAGCGGGGTGGGTCCGGTGACCACGGCGGAGTGCACGAAGTTGCGTTCGGAGAACCGGCACCGGTTGCTGCCCAGGCACTGGTTGGTGAGCACGATGTCGGCCCCCATGTTCCGCAGCGTCTCCGTGTAACCGAAGCGGTTCTCGTACACCGTCTCGTGGATGACCGACGGCCCGTCGACCTGGGTGAGCAACACCACGGTCGGCTGCTGCCAGTCGGTCATGAACCCGGGGTGCACCGCCGTTTCGATGTGACGGGCCGAGAGCTTGCCGGCGGGCGCGGCAAACCGCATTCCCCGTTCGGTGGTCTCGAACAAGGCACCGATGTGGCGCAGGGTGTTGAGGAAGGTGAGCAGGTGCTCTTGGCGGGCTCCGACGATCTCGATCTCACCGCCGGTCGCCACCGCGGCGGCGGCGTACGAGGCGACCTCGATGCGGTCATCTACGACGCGGTGGGTGGCACCGCGCAGCTCGTCGACGCCTTCCACGATGATGCGGCGGTCGACCTCGACGCTGACCAGCGCCCCCATGTTCTGCAGCAGCAGGATCAAGTCGATTATCTCGGGCTCGATGGCGGCGTTCTCTATGACCGTGGTGCCGAGGGCGGTGACCGCCGACAGCAGCAGGTTCTCGGTGGCTCCGACGCTGGGGTAGGGCAACCGGTGGTGGCAGCCGTGGAGGCGGTCGGCCTTGGCCCGGTAGGACTTGGTGTCGCCGGAGTAGTCGATGGTGGCGCCCATGGCCTCGAGGCCGTCGATGTGGAAGCCGACGGGCCGCTCACCGATGTGGCAGCCACCGACCACCGGCACCTCAGCCTCGCCGATGCGGTTGAGCAGTGGGCCGATGAACAGGATCGGGATGCGGTTCAAGCCGGTGTATCGCTCCGACACGGCCGGCGACTCGATGACCGGGGTCTCGATGCGGATGGTGTGTTCGTCCAGCCACTCCGAACGGCTGCCCAGGTCCTGAAGCATGCCGAGGGTCACGTCGATCTCCTCGATGCGCGGCACGTTGCTGAGCACGCACGGCTCCGCGGTTAGCAGCGTCGCCACCAACTGCTTGGTGACGGCGTTCTTGGCGCCACTGGCGCTGACGGTGCCATGGAGGGCCACCCCGCCTTCGATCTCCCAGTACGGCTCGGCAACGGTCGGTTCCTCGGCAGGCACCGGGCCATGGTAACGGTCGCTGGGCGGCGGTCAGGCGGAGCGGGGCAGCATCCTGGGGTCCCAGCCGAGGTGGTCCAGGGCGCAGGCGTGGGCGAAGCGGTCCGTCATGCCGCTGACGTAGCGCACTGCGGCGGCCACCGCCGTCGGTGACCCCGGGACCAGGCCGGCAAGGGGTTCCTCCGGGTGCGTCGCACCGCCCACCAGTCCGGGATGGGTGGAGAAGAACTCGGCCAGCTGCCCGATGAGGCGGCCCGCCTGTTCCGCCTGGGCTACGGATTCGGGCCGGAAGTAGATGCGCTCGTAGTTGAAGGCGCGGAACGCGGCCAGCGCTTCGGCCTCGGCAGCGCGCAACGCCACCGTGCCGGTTTCGGCGATGGTCTCGACCATGGCGGTGATCAGGGCGTGGAGCTGGGAGCGCCGGTCGCGACCCAGGATGTCGGCCACGGCGGGCGGCAGATCGTCGGTGCCCACGATGCCGGCGTCGAGGGCATCCTCGAGGTCATGGCACACGTAGGCGATCCGGTCGGCCCAGGCCACCACCTCGCCTTCGGGGGTCGAGGGCGCCGGCCGGTTCCATGAGTGGTTGCGGATGGCGTCGAGCGTTTCGGCGCACAGGTTGAGCGGCGCCAGCACCACGTCGGCCCCGTACACGGCGTGGTGGTAGCCGCCGGGGACGAAGCGGGAGAGAGCCGCTTCGGAGGCGTGGCCGGCCGGGCCGTGGCCGCAATCGTGGCCGGTGGCGGCGGCCGCGGTGAGCGCCACGTTCAGACCCACAGGGCGGGCGATGCCGACCGCCACCTGGCAGACCTCTATGGCGTGGGTGAGGCGGGTGCGCAGGTGGTCGTCCTCGGGTGAGATGAACACCTGGCACTTGCCGGCCAGGCGGCGGAAGGGCCGGCTGTGCTGGATTCGGTCGAGGTCGCGCTCGAAGCAGGTGCGCAGCCGGTCCGGCGCCTCCGGCTGCATCCGGTTGCCGGAACCGGTGGCCCGGGTGGCGCCCGGAGCAAGCTTCACCCCTTCGGCCTGCTCCCGTTCGGCGCGTGTGGCCGGCGCATGGGGGCCGCCGACCGAGGCGGCGATGTGGGCGACGACAGGCGCTTTCATCGCCCTCAACCCTAGGAGCCGAGCCGAAAGGCGAGGCGACCCAAGAGCACAGCGGCTTGTTCGCCAAGCGCAGCTTGGCGAGTTACCGTCCCCCGCCGAAACGGGCGGCCTATCCACGCGCCGGTCCCTGAGATGCCCTGAGACATCGACGGGCAGGGCTGGCGCCGGGCGGGGCGTAGCCTCACCGCCCGTGCCGGGATTCGTCGACAGAGCCCAGCTCCACGCCAAGGCCGGTGACGGTGGCGCCGGCGCCGTGTCGATGCGGCGTGAGGCCCACGTGCCCAAGGGCGGCCCCGATGGCGGCGATGGGGGGCGCGGCGGTGACGTTTGGCTGGTGGCCGACCGCAACATCGCCTCGCTGCTCGCCTTCCGTGACCACCCCCATCGCCGCGCCGGTGACGGCACCCACGGCCAGGGCAAGAAGCGCCACGGCAAGGCCGGCGCCGATCTCGAGGTCGCCGTACCCGAAGGCACCGTCGTCACCGATGCCGGTGGTGAGGCCCTGACCGACCTCGTCACCCACGGGGACCGGTGGCTGGCTGCCGGCGGCGGGCAGGGCGGTCGCGGCAACGCCCGCTTCCTGTCCAACAAGCGTCGGGCGCCGGCCTTTGCCGAGCAGGGCGAGCCCGGTGAGGAACGCTGGCTGGACCTGGAGCTCAAGCTCATGGCCGACGTGGCGCTGGTCGGGTTCCCGAACGTGGGCAAGAGCACCTTGATCTCTCGGATCTCGGCGGCCAAGCCCAAGATCGCCGACTACCCGTTCACCACCTTGGAGCCCAACCTCGGCGTGGTCCGCGTCGATGGAGCCGAGCTGGTGGTGGCGGACATCCCGGGGCTGATCGAAGGCGCCGCCGAGGGTCGTGGCCTGGGCCACGAGTTCCTCCGCCACATCGAGCGGGCGCGGGTACTGGCGGTGCTGGTCGACTTGTCCACCACCTCTTCACAACCCCCACACGAGCAGGAGGCGGTGCTGTTGCGCGAGCTCGAGCGGTACCGGCCGGACCTGGTCGACCGCCCCCGGGTCCTGGTGGGCTCGCGCTCGGACCTGGGCGGAGGCGCGCAGCCGGAGGACGGCGGCGGCACCAACCGGTTCGACATCTCAGCCCTCACCGGTAAGGGCCTCCCACCATTGGTGGGGCGGCTGGCCGATCTGGTGGCCGATGCCCGCCGCCAAGAACCGGCGGCGACGGGTTTCACGATCCACCGCCCGGTGGCCGAAGGCATAGCCGTCGAGCGGGAAGACAGCGGCCACTACCGAGTTCTGGGCCGCTCCGCCGAGCGGGCCGTGGCCCTCTCTGACATCACCAACGCCGACGCGTTGGCCTACGCCCAGCACCGCCTAGAACGCCTGGGCGTCAACAAGGCGCTGGCCCGTGCCGGCGCCCAGGAGGGCGACATCGTCCACATCGCCTCCTTCTCGTTCGCCTACCAGGCCGACGATCAGCCAACCTGACCCGGTGGTCACGCAAGCTCAGCCGCTGGTCGTGGCCAAGATCGGCACGTCATCCATCACCGACGACGAGGGGCTGATCGACGAGTCGGCGGTGGCGTCGTTCTGCGGGCAGGTGGCGGAACTTCGGTCATCGGGCCACCCGGTGGTGGCGGTGACCTCGGGCGCCATTGCCGCCGGCCTTCCCGCGCTGGGCATGGGCGGCGATCGCCGGCCCCGTGACGCGGTGACGCTGCAGGCGGCGTCGGCGGTCGGCCAGAGCCGCCTGCTGCGGGTCTATGACCGTTGTCTGGGTGACCACGGTCTGGTCGGTGGCCAGGTGCTGCTGGCGCCGTTCGACTTCTTCTCCCGCCAGCAGTACCTGCACGCCCGCAGCACCCTGCAGCGGATACTCGACCTGGGCGTAGTGCCAGTGGTGAACGAGAACGACGCCATCGCCGACGATGAGATCCGCTTCGGTGACAACGACCGTCTGGCCGCCCTGGTCAGCCACCTGTTGGGCGCCGAGGTGCTGGTGTTGCTCACCGACACCGCCGGCCTGCTCACCGCCGATCCCCGCCTGGATGCCGGGGCCTCACTGATCGAAGAGATCGTGGAGTTCGACCACGTCGTGCAGGCGTCGGCGGGCGGAGCGGGCAGCGCCCGGGGCAGCGGCGGCATGGCCTCCAAGGTCACCGCCGCCCGGATCGCCTCCTGGGCTGGGGTCCGCACCGTGATCGCCGACGCCTCCCGTCCCGGTGTGCTGGCCGATGCGGTGGCCGCCACCCCCGGCGTCGGCACCACCGTTCGGCCCCGCCCGCAACGGCTGGCGGCGCGCAAGCTCTGGATCGCCTTTGCCGTGCCGTCACAGGGCACCGTGGTGGTGGACGAAGGGGCAGTACATGCGCTCATCGCCCGCGGCACATCCCTGCTGGCCGCCGGCGTGGTCGGGATGTCCGGTGCCTTCAACGTCCAGGACCCCGTCGAGGTCACCGGCCCCGACGGCGCCGTCTTCGCCAAGGGCCTGGTCCGTTATGGCGCCGAGGAACTCAAGGCGGCGGCCGGCCGCCGGACCGGTGAGCTACCTCCAGGTGCCGCCCACGAGGTCATCCACCGCGACGATCTGGTCATGCTCGGCTGAACGCTCCGCCTGGCGGACTGCGCCGCGCGTTGAGTTGCCGTTGCGGCCCGGCTACCGGCTCGGTTCGGGGGGTGGGGAAGCGGCGTCGGTCGGGACGGCGTCGGCACCGTCGCCAGCGGCGCCGGTGGCCTGGCCCAGCTGGCCGGCGGCGGTGGGGGCGGCGGGAAGGCCGAGCTCGGAACGGATGGAGTCCAGGCGCGCCTTGGCCTCGGTGTTGCGCACCGCCTGTTCGATCTCGAAGCTGCGGCTCTCGACGGTGGAACCGCTCAGCTCGGAGATGCCCTTGGCCTTGGCGTAGCGGGACTCGATCTTGAGGCGGACCTCGTCCAGGGTGGGAACGTCCTGGCCGACGGTCTCATCGAGCGACGCCATCGCCTTGTTCATGGTCTCCTGCATCTTGGTCTGCTCCAGCTGGCCCAGCAGCTTCTGGCGCTCGGCCAGCTTCTGCTGCAGGAGCTGGCCGTTCTGGGAGACCGCCGCCTTGGCCTGGTCGGCCGCCTGTGTGGCCTGCAGGGCCATGGACTTGAGCTCGTCGATCTCACCCTCTACCGCCACCATGCGGTTGGCGAAGGACTCCGCCGCCGACGTGTACTCGCCGGCCTTGTTGCGATCGCCGCCCTTGCCGGCGTCGTCGGCCATGATCACCGCCTGACGGGCGTTGGCGTTGACCTTCTCCAGCTCGCCCATCTGGCGGTTGAGGCGCAGCTCGGCCTGCTTCTGCTGGGCGATCACGTTGGCCGCCTGCTCGATGAGGCGGCGGTGCTGGCCCTGCGCTTCGGCGATGGCTTGTTCGAGCTGGACAGCCGGGTCGGCGCGGTCGTTGAGGGACTTGTTGGTCTTGGCCCCCAGGTAGGACCACCAGCGCTTCATCGCCTTGAACATGGAACGAGCCTATGGCGCGGCGTCCGCTATGCAGAAAGGTCGTTGCCCGAGGCGCTCACCTTCGAGCCAGGCGGGTGCGGAGCTTGGCGGTGACGTACTCCACCTCGCGCACTTTGAGCAGGGTCAGTCCCAACCAGAGGAACCCGGTACCCACCGCCACCCCGACCAGCACCCGGAGCGCGGCGTGCAACCCCGTTTCGCCCCCCACCAGGCCACTGACCAGCGCCACCCAGACGGCCATGACCAAGGTGGCTAGCACCGTGCGGGCGATCATGGAGATGCTGGACCGGCCGTCGAGGCCTCGGAGCCGGTAGCGCAGGGCGGCAAAGGCGGCCAGCGCGGCGACGGTGTAGGAGAGCGAGAAGGCGAAAGCCAGCCCCTGCACCTTGAACCGGGAGAACAGGGCGATGCCGAAGATCACGTTCAGCCCGTTCTGGAGGATGGCGGCGAAGAACGGGAACCGGGTGTTCTTGAGGGCGTAGAAGGCCCGCAGCGTGTACAGGTAGACCGAGAAACCGGTGAGGCCCAACGCGAACATGGCCAGTGTCTCACCGGTCGCCTTGGCTTCGGCACCCTGGTAGAGGCCACCGGCCAGGGTGATGGAGCCGAGCAGCGGCCGGGCCAGAACAAAGGCGCCGGCCGACGCCGGCAGGATCACCAGCAGCAAAGAGCGCAGCCCGAGCAGGAAGCGCCGCCGGAAGCCCGGATAGTCCGCCGACGACGCCAGCGCCGCCAGGTCCGGCTCGAACGTCGTCATGATCGACACCGCGAACAACCCGTAAGGCAGTTGGAAAAAGGCGAAGCCGTTGGCGTAGTAGGTCACGCCGCTGACCCGACTGGCCAGGTTGGTGATGACCAGGAACGAGAGCTGGTTCACCGTGACGTAGCCGAGCGTCCACCCTGACAGGGTCAACATGCGGCGCAGAGCCGGGTGATGCCAGTCGAAGTTCGGCCGGAAGCGGATCCCGGTCCGTCGCAGCGCCGGCCACATGGCCGCGCTCATGGCCAGGATGCCGGCGGTGGTGCCCAACCCGAGCACGACCAGCAGCACCTTGTCGTCGAGCACCCGCGCCAACGTCAATCGCCCGCTGACCACCAACGGCAACGAGAAGAGCAGGGCGATGACGACCAGGTTGTTCAGCACGGGAACAAAGGCGGGTACCAGGAAAGAGCGGCGGGCGTTGAGCAGCGCGGTGGCCAGCGCGGTCAGCCCGTAGAAGAGGACCTGGGGCAGGAAGAAACGCAGGAGCGGGACGCCGGCGGCGGCCAGGCGTTCGGCCTGGGCCGGGTTCTTGCCAAGCGTGTAGATGCGGAAGATCCAGGGCGCGGCCACGATGGTGGCGGCGGTGATGGCGACCAGGACCGACGTGCCGATGGTGAGCACCGCCGAGATGCCGTCGTCATCGTCGTCGCGAATGAGGTCGACGAAGACCGGCACGAGGGTGGCCGAGAGCACCCCGCCCAGCAGCAGGTCGTAGATCATGTTGGGCGTGGTGTTGGCCAAGTTGTAGGCCTCGGCCAGCGGGAAACGGGTGCCGCCACCACCCAGCGCCCGCAGCAGCACGACCACCCGGACGAGCCCGGTTATGCGGCTGAGCATGGTTCCCAGCCCGACCATGGCACTGGAGCGGAACAGCGATCGGGTGGCGCCTTCGGCGGCCCGACCCGGCCCTGGGGGCGGGTAGCTGACACCCGGTGCACCACCTGGCGCGATGCGGCCCTCGATGGCCGGGTCCGGCGGAACGTCGATCACCGGGCGCCGGCGGTGACGCTGGTCAGGAAGCTGCGGGCTCACGCCACATCGGCCACACCGGAGGGGCGCCGGAAAGCACCTCGAGCCGCTCGTCGCCTACGAACCGGTGCCGGGCGTAGAAGGCCAGGTTCTGCTCCTTGGAGGACTCCAGATAGGCCGGCATGCCCTCTTCATCACAGCGCCGCAGCACGGGGGCCAACGCCTTGGAAGCGAACCCGTGACCCTGGTGTTCGGGGGCCGTGCCCAGGATGGCCAAGTAGTAGTGGGACGGGCGGGGGTGAGCGCGCTCCAGGCTCGACTGGTACCGGACCGCTCGCAGCGCGCCGGTGCTGAACAGCCGGGCCGCCGCGGGGCCTTCTCGCAACAGTTGGATCAGTCCGTGTTCCCAGGTGTCCGGCGGCGACCACACCGCGATGGACTCCATTCCCTCGGTGGCGTAGACGTGGCCGTGACCGAGCCGGTTGGAGATGTCGGCGGCGAAGATGCGGGCCGCGTGCCTGCGCCATCGGGCGCGCGACGGAGCCAGGTACTGCCAGACAGGGTCGTCGGCAAAGGCAGCAGCCAGGGTCTGTGAGGCGGCGCCGATGTCGGCGCGGGTCAGCAGGCGGGCGTCAGGCACGGCGACGAGTCTGCCGCAGCCCGCTCACCATCCCAGCCACCCGGGAAAAGGATGCTGGGCCTTGCTGACGGGACTCCCGACCGCCCCGTCCGTTCGCGGGTCGCTGTCTGCTTCGCCAGGCTTCGCCTGTCGAACAGCCGCTGTGCCTGTTGGTCGGCCTCGCAAGGCTCGGCCTCTACCATCGAGGGGTGTCCGGAACCGGGTCCCAAGCCACCATCGCCGAGCTGGGTCGGAGGGCCAAGGCGGCGTCCCGGGTGCTGGCCGCCGCCTCCACGTTGCAGAAGGACGACGCCCTGCTGGCGGCAGCCGACCTGCTGGTCGACCGCTCCGCCGACGTCCTGGCTGCCAACAGCCGGGACGTGGAGCGGGCGCTGACTTTCGACGTCGCTCCACCAGTGGTCGACCGGCTCCGTCTCGACCAGACGCGGGTTGAGGCCATGGCCAGCGGCCTGCGCCAGGTGGCCGTTCTGGCCGACCCAGTGGGCCAGGTGCTCGACGGGTGGGTGCGACCCAACGGCCTGCGGATCGAACGGGTGCGGGTACCGCTCGGGGTGGTGGCCATCATCTACGAGAACCGGCCCAACGTCACCAGTGACGCGGCGGCACTCTGCCTCAAGTCGGGCAACGCCGCCTTCCTGCGGGGCTCGTCGGGCGCCATCGACTCCAACCTGGCCATCGCCCAAGTGTTGCGCGAGGCCTACGCCAAGGCCGACCTTCCCGCCGACGCTGTGGTCCTGGTGGAGGACACCTCCCGGGAGGCCGCCGTGGAGTTCATGCGCCAGCGCGGCACCATCGACTGCCTCATCCCCCGCGGCGGCCCCTCCCTGATCCGCTCGATCCTGGACAACGCCACCGTCCCCTACGTCATCGACGGTGACGGCAACTGTCACGTCTACGTCGACGCCGCCGCCGACCTGGACATGGCCCGGCGCATCATCCTCAACGCCAAGGTTCAGCGACCTTCGGTCTGCAACGCCGCCGAAACGCTGCTCGTCCATCGTGACGTGGCCGAGACCTTCCTGGCTGGAGCCGTGCCCGAGCTGCATGCGGCCGGCGTCGAGCTGGTGGTCGACCAAGGGGCGAAGGCGGTCAGCGCCGAGCTGGCAGACGCGGCCCTGGCGACCGAAGCCGACTGGGCCTGCGAGTTCCTGGACCTCAAGTTGGCCGTCAAGGTGGTCGCCTCCATCGACGAAGCCATCGACCACATCACCGCCTTCAGCAGCGGGCACAGCGAAGCCATCGTCACCTCGGACCTGGCTGCGGCCGATCGCTTCACGCTCGAAGTCGACGCCGCCGCCGTCCTGGTGAACGCCTCCACCCGCTTCGTCGACGGCGAGGAGTTCGGTTTCGGAGCTGAGATCGGCATCAGCACCCAGAAGCTCCACGCCCGGGGACCCATGGGCCTGCCGGAGCTCACCACCGCCAAGTACATCGTCCGCGGCACCGGTCACACCCGCTGACAGTCGGGCCGAGGGAACCGCCCATAGAGGTCAACTGGAGGGGGCGGTAAGCCGGCCGATGGGGTCCTCCGACGGCCCGAAAGGATGAGCTTTCGGTGCCGGAGCAGGGGCCAATCCGATTGACCGGCCGGTCAAGTCGGCGGGTAGCTTGGCCCGATGGCCGACTACCGCTTCGAGTCCGTGCCGGAGGTTCGTGAGGGGCTCCGCAAGGTCGACTACCTGGCCGACGAGGGCATCGCCGGCATCGTCTACCTGGCCGACCGACTGGGCAAGCCCATCCTGGTCGAAGGCCCCGCCGGCACCGGCAAGACCCAGTTGGCCAAGTCGGTGGCCGAGCTCACCGGCAGCCGGTTGATCCGGCTCCAGTGCTACGAGGGGCTGGACGAGTCCAAGGCCCTGTACGAGTGGAACTACAAGAAGCAGCTGTTGCGCATCCAGGCCCAGCGCAACGACGAGGGCACGTGGGACGAGATCGAGGACGACATCTTCTCCGACGACTTCCTGCTCACCCGCCCGCTGCTCGAAGCCATCCGGGCCGAGGACCCCGTGGTGCTGCTCATCGACGAGGTCGACCGGGTCGAGGTCGAGACCGAGGCGCTGCTGCTCGAGATCCTGTCCGATTACCAGGTGTCCATCCCCGAGCTGGGCACCATCTCCGCCCGCCAGATCCCATTGGTGTTCCTGACCTCCAACAACACGCGCGAGCTGTCCGAGGCGTTGAAGCGTCGCTGCCTGTTCCTGCACATCGACTACCCCGACCTCGACCGGGAGAAGGAGATCGTGCTCACCAAGGTCCCCGACATCACCGACTCCCTCGCTGACCAGGTCGCCCGCATCGTGCGGTCGCTGCGCCAGCTGGAGCTCAAGAAGTCGCCGTCGGTGTCCGAGACGCTCGACTGGGCCAAGACGCTGATGCTGCTCGGCGTCGAGACGGTGGACAACGACACCGCGGCCGCCACCTCCAACATCCTGCTCAAGTACCAGAGCGACATCGCCAAGGCGGCGAAGGAATTTTCCCAGGAACAGACTGGCCTCAAGAAGTTCGCGCCAGGTCCCAGGTGAGCGTGCGGCTGGGTCACGTCGGCTCCCGACCACGGGCTGATTCACCGGGCTGCGCCCGGCGAAGAGGGCGACGTACTGATTGGTCGGACTCGTCTATCGGCTCGCCCTCCGTGGAATTTTCCCAGGAACAGACTGGCCTCAAGAAGTTTGCGCCAGGTCCCAAGTAAGGCGTGGGCACATGACGGCCGTCGAGTCCTCACCCATGCTCGACCTGCTTTCGGGCTTCATCCAAGAACTTCGTGAGGCCGGCCTCCCGGTCAGCCTCACCGAGAACTTGGACGCCATGGAGGCGGTCAAGCACATCCCCCTCGAGGACAGGGAGGCGTTCAAGTACGCGCTGGCCGCCACCCTGGTCAAGAACAACGCCCATTGGCGCGCCTTTGAGACCGTGTTCGAGGTCTACTTCTCCATGCGGGGCCGGCAGTTCACCATCGGCGAGGAGGGCGAGGACGCCCTGGGTGACGTGGATGCCGACGCCGAGGCCGAAGGGTCCGGCGATCAGCAGGGTGACGGGATGCAGGGCGGCAGCGGCGGTGACGCCTTGACCCCCGAGGAGTTGGCCAAGCTGCTGTACCAGGCGCTGCTCAACGGCAACCAGGCGCTCATGCGGGCCCTGGCTCGGCAGGCGGTCAAGCGGTTCGCCGGCATGGAGCCGGGCCGGCCGGTCGGCGGCACGTACTACCTGTACCGCACCCTCCGGAACCTGGACCTGGACGGGCTGCTCGAGAAGCTCATGGAGAACGCTCACCGGCGAGCCGCCGAGACCGACCAGGCGCTGTCGCCGCTGGAGGAGCGCCTGGAGCAGGACGAGTACCAGGGCCGCGTGGAGCAGCTGAAGAAGGAGATCGAGGCCGAGATCCGCCGCAAGCTGGTGGCCGACCGGGGTGTCGAGGCCATGGCCAAGACCTTGCGCAAGCCGTTGCCTGAGGACGTCGACTTCATGCACGCCAGCCGCGAGGAGATGGGCAACCTCCGCAAGGCGCTCTACCCGCTGACCCGCCGCCTGGCCGTGCGCCTGGCCCGCAAGCGCCGCCACGGCCGCAAGGGCCCGCTCGACTTCCGGGCCACCGTCCGCCACTCGCTCAGCTACGGCGGCGTGCCGGCGGAACCCAAGTTCAAGTACCCCCGGCCGAACAAGCCGGAGATCTTCGTGATCGCCGACATCTCCGGTTCGGTCGCCGCCTTTGCGCGGTTCACGTTGATGCTGGTGTACGCCATCGGCAACCAGTTCTCCAAGGTGCGGTCATTCGTGTTCATCGACGGCATCGACGAGGTGACCCGCTTCTTCGAAGGGGTCGAGGACGTGACCGAGGCGGTGCACCGGGTGAACACCGAAGCCGACGTGGTGTGGGTCGACGGCCACTCCGATTACGGCCACGCCTTTGAGGTGTTCGAGGAGAAGTGGGGCAAAGAGATCAGCCCCAAGACCACCGTGATCATCCTGGGCGACGCCCGCAACAACTACCACGCTTCGGCCAGCTGGGTAATCAAAGAGATCCAACACAAAGCCCGCCACGTCTACTGGCTGAACCCCGAGCCCAAGTCGTATTGGGACACCGGCGACTCGATCGTCGGCGAGTACGGCATCCACTGCGACGGCACCTTCGAGTGCCGCAACCTCCGTCAACTGGAACGCTTCGTCGACAACCTGGCCTGACCGCTGGCGCCGCGCTACCGACGTATGTGCGTAGACCAAGCGATTCCAGTGGGTCGCGAGGGCCTCGGTTCAGATGTCGACGTAGGCCGCGAGGTGCTCGCCGGTGAGGGTGGAGCGGGCGGCGACGAGTGCGGCGGGGGTGCCCTCGAAGACGATCCGGCCGCCGTCGTGGCCGGCGCCGGGGCCCAGGTCGATGATCCAGTCGGCGTGCGCCATGACCGCCTGGTGGTGCTCGATGACGATGACCGACTTGCCGGAGTCGACGAGCCGGTCGAGCAGGCCGAGCAGCTGCTCGACGTCGGCGAGGTGAAGGCCGGTGGTCGGCTCGTCGAGGACGTAGACGCCGCCCTTCTCGCCCAAGTGGGTGGCCAGCTTGAGCCGCTGCCGCTCGCCGCCAGACAGCGTGGTGAGCGGCTGGCCCAGGCTGAGGTAGCCGAGCCCGACGTCGGCGAGCCGGTCGAGGATCTTGTGCGCGGCTGGCAGCTTCACGTCGCCGTCGCCAAAGAAGGCCTCGGCCTCGGTGACCGGCATGGCGAGCACCTCGCTGATGTCCTTGCCGCCGAGCTGGTACTCCAGCACCGACGCTTGGAACCGCTTCCCGTCGCACACCTCGCAAGGGGCGGCGACACCGGCCATCATCGCCAGGTCGGTGTAGATGACACCGGCGCCGTTGCAGTTGGGACAGGCGCCCTCGGAGTTGGCGCTGAACAGGGCCGGCTTCACGCCGTTCTCCTTCGCGAACGCCTTGCGGATCGGGTCGAGCAGCCCGGTGTACGTCGCCGGGTTGCTCCGCCGCGACCCCTTGATCACCGCCTGGTCGACCGACACCACCCCGGCCCGGCGCGAGACAGAGCCGCGGATCAGCGAGCTCTTCCCCGACCCGGCCACGCCGGTCACCACCACCAGCACGCCGAGTGGGATGTCGACATCGACGTCCCGCAAGTTGTGGGTGTCGGCGCCGCGCACCTCCAGCACTCCGGACAACGTCCGCACCGATGGCTTCAAGGAGGCCCGGTCGTCCAGGTGCCGGCCGGTCACCGTGCCGCTGGCCCGCAGCCCCTCGACGGTGCCCTCGAACACCACCTCACCGCCTTCGGTGCCGGCGCCGGGGCCGAGGTCGACGACGTGCTCGGCGATCGCAATGGCCTCCGGCTTGTGCTCGACGACCAGCACGGTGTTGCCCTTGTCTCGCAGCTGCAGCAGCAGGTCGTTCATCCGCTGGATGTCGTGGGGGTGCAATCCGATCGTCGGCTCGTCGAAGACGTAGGTGACGTCGGTGAGCGCCGACCCGAGGTGGCGGATCATCTTGGTGCGCTGCGCCTCGCCGCCCGACAGCGTTCCCGACGGACGCTCAAGGCTGAGGTAGCCGAGCCCGATCTCGACGAACGAGTCCAGGGTGTGCCCCAGTGAGGTGAGCAGCGGCCCGACGGACGGTTCGTCCTGACCCCGTACCCATTCGGCGAGGTCGCTGATCTGCATCGCGCAGGCGTCGGCGATGTTGATCCCCTCGATCCTCGAGGACCGGGCCGCCTCGGACAGCCGAGTGCCGCCGCACTCGGGGCACGTCGTGAAGGTCACCGCCCGCTCCACAAAGGCGCGGACGTGCGGCTGCAACGAGTCGACGTCCTTGGAGAGCATCGACTTCTGGATCTTCGGGATCAGCCCTTCGTAGGTCAGGTTGACGCCGTCGACCTTGATCCTGGTCGGCTCCTTGTACAGCAGGTCGTGGAGCTCCCGCTTGGTGAACTTACGGATCGGTTTGGCCGGGTCGAAGTAGCCGCAGCCGCTGAAGATGCGACCGAACCAGCCGTCCATGCTGTAACCGGGGATGGTGAGCGCACCGTCGTTGAGGGACTTGCTGTCGTCGTACAGCGCAGACAGCTCGATGTCCGTGACGGAGCCCCGACCCTCGCAGCGTGGGCACATGCCGCCGGTGATGCTGAAGCTCCGTCGCTCCTTGGTGGCGGTGCCGCCGCGCTGGATGGTGACCGCCCCTGCGCCTGAGATGGAGGCGACGTTGAACGAGAACGCCTGCGGCGAGCCTATGTGCGGCTTCCCGAGGCGGCTGAAGAGGATGCGCAGCATGGCGTTGGCGTCGGTGGCGGTGCCGACCGTGGAGCGGGGGTCGGCACCCATCCGCTGCTGATCGACGATGATCGCAGTCGTCAGCCCCTCGAGCACGTCGACCTCGGGCCGCGCCAGCGTCGGCATGAAGCCCTGTACGAAGGCGCTGTACGTCTCGTTGATCAGCCGCTGCGACTCCGCGGCGATCGTGCCGAACACCAGCGAGCTCTTGCCCGAGCCGGAGACACCGGTGAACACCGTCAGCCGGCGCTTCGGGAGCTCGATGCTGACGTCCCTGAGGTTGTTCACTCGTGCGCCGTGCACACGGATCAGATCGTGGCTGTCGCCAACGTGCCGCGCCGGTGACTGCCTGTCCGTCCTCATTCCCTTGCTCATCGTGTCTGTGTCTGCGGCACTCGGAGGGAACGATGGTCAGGCTTGGGCGATGCGGACGAGGTTGCCCGAGGGGTCGCGGAACGCGCAGTCACGCGCACCCCAGGGCTGGGACGTCGGCTCCTCGAGCACCTCGGCGCCCGACGCACGGACCTCCTCGAACGTGGCATCGAGGTCGTCGGAGCGGAAGATCGCAGCCTGCAGCGACCCCTGGGTCACGAGCGACAGGAGGGCGTCGCCCTCGGCCTGGGAACGACCGCCGTGCGGCTGGAACAGGACGATGTCGACGTCCTGCCCCGGGGCGCCGACGGTGACCCAGCGGAAGCCTTCGGACGGGACGTCGAGGCGGACCTCGAGGCCGAGCGCGTCGCGGTAGAAGCCGAGCGCGGCGTCGGGGTCATGGACGGGGATGAACATTTGGGAGATGGTGACTGCCATGCGACGACCGTACGAGCACCGACCAGGGCGTGCTTCTCCGATCCTGCTCGGTGCGAGGGCGGGAAGCAGCTCAGACCGTGACCGGGGCACGCCGCGGTCGCGTCGCGACCATGCTCACGCACGACGGGATGACCTCGCCGTCGCGGTGGTCGCGTGCGCGGTACTGCGACGGCGTCTCGCCGACGATCTCGGTGAAGCGGGAACTGAAGGAACCGAGCGACGTGCAACCGACGGCGATGCAGGTGTCGGTGACGGACATCCCCTGACGTAGAAGAGCCTTGGCGCGCTCGATGCGTCGCGTCATGAGATAGGAGTAGGGCGTCTCGCCATACGCCGCACGAAACTTGCGCGAGAAGTGCGCGGGCGACATGAGCGCGGCACGAGCCATGGACGGCACACCGAGGGGCTGCGCGTAGTCGCGGTCTATGCGGTCGCGCGCCCGGCGCAGGTGCACGAGGTCGGCGATCTCCTCCGGCGTCATGCCGAGGACCGGACGCGACCGATCGCCGCGTCCACGGCGAACAAGACGGGAGAGCCCCCGCGGCGGTCGGCCATGAGCCGAGTCTTGCTTCTCAACCGCGGTCGCGGCGGCGGCTGGTCATGCCCTCGGTGCGGTCGCAGAGGTTGGTGGCGGTGCTGATGAGCGACACGTGGGAGAAGGCCTGGGGGAAGTTTCCCAGCAGGCGGCCGGTCGACGGATCGTACTCCTCGGACAGCAACCCGACGTCGTTGCGCAGGGCCAGGAGCCGCTCGAACAGCTCGGTCGCTTCCTTGGTGCGCCCCATGAGGGCCAGGTCGTCGGCTAGCCAGAACGAGCACATCAAGAAGACGCCTTCGCCACCGGGGAGGCCGTCGTCGGTCTCTTCGACCTTGTAGCGGTGCACGAAGCCGTCTTCGGTCAGCTCCCGCTGGATGGCCTCGACCGTGTTCACCACACGAGGGTCGTCGGGAGGCAGGAAACCGACATGGGGGATCAGCAGCAGGCTGGCGTCCAGAGCATGCGAGCCGTATGACTGCACGAACACGCCGCGGTCATCGACGCCCTTGTCGAGCACCTCGGCTTTGATCTCGCGGCGGGCTGCCTTCCAGCGGTCTATGGGCCCGTCGCGGTTGCCAGCTTCGGCGCCGCGGATGGCGCGGTCCAGTGCCACCCACGCCATGACCTTGGAGTGGGTGAAGTGGCGCCGGTTGCCTCGCACCTCCCAGATTCCGTCATCGGGCTTGCGCCACAGGTCCTCGACGGCGATGACCAGCTCCCGGGCCAGGTCCCAAGCGTGGCCCGCCAGCTCGATGCCCTGGCTCGAACCCTGGTGCAGGGCATCCAGCACCTCGCCGAACACGTCGAGCTGGAACTGGTCATGGGCGGCGTTGCCGATCCGCACCGGCTTGGACCCCTCGTAGCCGGCCAGCCAGTCGAGCTCGAGCTCGGTCAGGCGGTGCTCGCCGGCGGGGCCGTACATGATCTGGGCCTGGTCGGGCCGGCCCGCCGCCGCCCGAAGCAACCAGTCCCGCCAGGCCGTTGCCTCCTCGGTGTAGCCGGCGCTCATCAACGCCATGAGGGTGAAGGTGGCGTCGCGCAGCCAGCAGAAGCGGTAGTCCCAGTTGCGCTGGCCGCCCAGTGCTTCGGGCAGAGAGGTGGTGGCCGCCGCCACGATGCCGCCGGTGGGCGCGTAGGTGAGGCCCTTGAGCACCACCAGCGACCGGGAGACGTCTTCCTTCCACTGCCCCTGGTATCCGCAGCGGCTGCTCCACTCGGTCCACCACGCCTCGGTGTCAGCGACTGACTGTTGCGGGTTCTTGGGGTCCGGGCACTCGAGGTGGGAGGGATGCCAGGCCAGGTGAAACGGCACGATGTCGCCGGCGGAAACGTTGAAGGTGGCGGTGGACGCGAAGTCCTTGCCCTCCACCTCGACCGGGGTGCGCAACACCAGTGCGTCGGGCCCGGCGACGAACCGCATGCCGGAATCGGTGCGGAGCGCCCACGGGATGACCGAGCCGTAGTCCATCCGCAGGCGCAGATCCATGGACATCTCCACCCGGCCCGAGCGACCTTCGACCAACCGCACCAGGTCCAGAGCATCGTCGCGGACGGGCATGCAGTCGACGACGGCCACGACGCCGTCGGCGGTGTGGAACTCCGTTTCCAGCACCAGGGTGCCGTCGCGATAGTGGCGGCGGACCTGCTTCACCGCTGCGGTGGGGGCGATCTGCCAGCGGCCGTTGTCCTCGGTGCCGAGCAGGGCGGCAAAGCAGGCGCCGGAGTCGTAGCGCGGGAAGGTCAACCAGTCGATGGAGCCGTCCTTGGCCACCAACGCCGCCGACTCGGTGTCTGACAGCAGTGCGTAGTCCTCGATCGGTGACGGCATGGCTGTCTGTATAGACCCGCTACCAGCGGATGCCCGTCCCGAACGTATAGCTATCGTCCACCGTCCGGGCTGGCTCCCGGCGGTCCCGGGGACGGGGGAGCTGGTGCTCGTAAAACAGGCCGAACTTCACGGCAGTACCTCCGGCGTAGACAGGGGGATTGATCGCTCCCGGGTCCGGCTCAACCCCGACCGGACCCAGGCCACGAACCGGTCACTGGTTTCCGGTGGCACGAACGAGGTGAGGGCGCACACCATGCCCCACGAGAAGAAGCCGACCAGGATGGTCAGGTCGATGGTGATGTGCAGCAGCAGTCCACCGGCCAGCGCCCACCACCGCCACTTCCGGTTCCACACCAGCACACCGAGCGACAGTTCCACCGCCAGGGTTCCCCACCCGGCCAGGGTGGACAGCCACAGGTTGCGTTGCAGGGCGTCGGGAACGGCGAAGCGCTGCAGGTCGGTCAGCCGCCACGCCGTCGATGTGGCCGAGCCGCCGCGCCACGCCATGCCCGTCTTGTTCCAGAACGAGAAGAAGTAGACGAGGCTGGCTTGTATCTGGATCAAGCGGAGCCCCCACTGGGGAACCGACGGCGAAGTCCAGAAGCCGTCGCGACCGGTCCGCCGCCACCGGTCGACCGAGAGGGCGGCGCCGCTCGGGCACAGAGCAAGCAGCAGGGCCAGATCACGGACCACGAAGTCGCCGGAGTTCAACAGGTATTGGTTGCGGTGCTGGAAGGAGACGAGCAGCACCCAGGCCACAGCCGCCGCCGGTGTCGGGAAGAACCCGACGGTGACGGCGACCGCCGCCACCAGCAAACCGGCGAAACCCAACCACAGGACTGCTTCGGAGGGAAACCAGGTGAACACGCTCCAGCCGCCTGAGCGGGCCAGGGCCGGCGTCACGATGCCGCGTGGGGTGGGGGAGAAGAAGGTGACCAGGTCGGGCAGCATGCTGCCGGTCCAGCCGATCAAGGTGATGCCGTAGAGGATGCGTACCAGCGCCAGGGTGTTGGCCGTGGTCGAGCGGAACCAGAAGCGCTCCCAACCGTCGCCCACCGCCCGAGCAGCTTGTCCCAGCCGGCGCCGCACCGGTCTGGCATCGATGAGCGTTCGCCTGCACTCAATGTTCGCTCGCCTTTCAGGCTCGCTCACCGCTTGGCCGGCCCGTAGGTGAAGATCACCTGGGTGGTCCACGCCGGCGGTGGCACCGTGGCGGGCTGCCCGATGGGGGTGACGGCCCGGAACCGGCGGCTCAGCACCACTTTGACCGGGTGCTCTCCCGACTTGGTCTGGTTTGTGGCGAGCCACTGGCTCAAGGGCTGCCAGAGCCCCGAGTAACTGTCGGCCCGCACCCGTTCCTGGTACTTCTGCCACCGGAAGTCGCTGTAGGCGTTGAGCCAGGGGTTGCCCTTGGGCATGTCCCAGCGCCTGGTGCTGCCGTCGGGGTAGGTGAGGATTGCGTAGACCCGAAGGTTCTCGGGGCGCGGGTCCGGAGCGAACACCGACCAGTCCTGGTCGTAGCCGAGGCGGTGAGCTCCAGAGTCGAGGGAACCGAGGTCGCGGCGCACCACTGACGCCGGCAGGTTCTGCACCACCAGCGCGGCCAGGGCGACGAGCAACGCGTAGGTGATGATCGTCTGGCCGGTCCGGCTGCGCTCGAAGCGGGCTCGCCGGCCATGGTCCAAGTTCGCGTCCGGCTTGGGGTCGAGGTCCTGGGCCGGTCCGTCCACGAGCGGCGAGACTAGAGGTTGTGCGGTCCTCTGAGGTTGAGCCTCCGATGGACGCTCAGCGGACGGTCACGGCATGTGCAGGCCACACTCGGTCTTCTCTTGGCCCCGCCACCGTCCCGCCCGGCCGCCTTCGCCTTCCTTGACAGGGGTGGTGCAGGGCATGCAGCCGATGGAGGGGTAACCCCGCTTGGTGAGGGGGTTGACGGGAACGTCGTGGTCGGCGATGTAACCGGCGACGTCGGCGTCAGTCCAGGCGACGATGGGGTTTACCTTGACCAGGCCGCGCAGGTCTCGGGAGACGACCGGGGTCTCGGCCCGAGTGTCGGCCTCGGTGCGCCGCAGCCCGCTCATCCACGCCTGCTTGCCGGCCAGCGCGCGGTCGAGCTGGCCGACCTTCACGGCCGAGCAGCAGTTCTCGGGGTCGGCCTGCCACAGGGCCTCGTTCTGGCGGGCGACGGTCATGATCCGCAAGTTGAGCCCGTAGCGGCGGCGAACCTCCTCCACGGTTTGCAGCGTCTCGGGGAAGTGGTAGCCGGTGTCGATGAACACCACCTCGATGGCCGGGTCCACACGGTGGGCCAGGTCGATGAGCACGGCGTCGGTCATGGACGCGGTCATGCAGAGGTGCGGCGAGAAGGCCTGCACCGCCCAAGCGATGATCTCGCTGGCGGGGGCGGTCTCGAAGCGGTCGTTGAGCACCGCCAGGTCCCGATCCGACAATCCGTCGGTGGGCTCGGTACCGACGTCCAGGGTGATGGCGGTCATGTGGCGCACTCCGAGCGGCCGGTCTCGGCCACGTACGGACCGGTCTCGTCGTAGTCGACGTAGAACTCCGGACCTTCGGCCGGCGTGGGGAACTGGTCCAGGCCTCGCAGTGACTCGGCCACTCCCTTGGCGCCGCCCGAACGTTCGAGCCAGGCCCGGAAGGCTTCGCCGGCCTGACGCTCGTCGTTGAAGCGCCGCACGACCCGCACGGCCGCCTCTGCGGCGTTCTTGGCCGGCAGGCGCAGGGCCTTCTCACCGAAGTGGACCTGGGTCTGGCCGACGTAGCCGCCCAGCAGCATCTGGTAGCCGGGGGCCGGCTGGCCATGGGCCCGTCGTTCGGCGCCGAAGAAGCCGATGTCGGAGGTGTGGTGCTGGCCGCAGGAGTTCGTGCAGCCCGAGATGTTGGTCCGGATGCCGCCGACGTCGGCCAAGCCCTCTTCTTCGAGCCGGGCACTGATGGCGTCGGCCAGCCCGCGGCTCTGGGTGACGGCCAGGTTGCAGGTGTCGGCGCCGGGGCAGGCGACCACATCGCGGGCCAGCTCGGCGCCGGGGCGGGCCATGTCGATGTCTGAGAGCCGTTGGTGCAGGGTCGGCAGTTGTTCTTCGGTGAGGCCCCGGAACACCAGGTTCTGGCGGTTGGTGACCCGCACCTCGGCGCCCAGCTCACGCTGGATGGAGGCCAACGCCCGCCACTGGTCCGAGGTGATGTCGCCCAACTTGGCCCAGGCGTAGGCGGAAACGGTGGCCTTGGCCACGCCGCGTACCACGTTGGCGTCCTGCCATGCGTCATAGCCGTCCTTGGACCGCAGTACGACCGGCGTTCCCTGGCCCATGGGCGTGACCTCGACCTGCGAGGACCGGCCGGCGGGTTCGTCGCCCAGCTTCTGGACCTCGGCGGGTATGCCACCGGGCCAGGTGGAGGACGCCAGCAGGAACCGGCGCTCCTTGAAGATGAGGCGCTGCAACTCCTCGAACCCCAACGTGTCGACCAGCCACTTGAGCCGGGCCCGCAGCTTGTTGTCCCGGTTGCCCTCGTGGTCGAAGACCCGCAGGATGGCTTCACAGGTGGCGAGCAGGTCCTCTCGGGCGGTGAAGTCCTCCAGCGCCAGCGCGGGGTGGGGGTTGGCGCCCAGCCCGCCGGCGATGAAGACCCGGAAACCGGGCTCCACGGTGCCGCCAGCCAGGGTGCGGCTGGAGGCGACCACGCCGATGTCGTTGAACATGGCCTGGCCGCAGTCGGTCTCGCAGCCCGAGAAGTTGATCTTGAACTTGCGGGGCATGCGCTGGGCGATGGGGTTGTGCAGGAAGTGGCGGAAAACGGCCTCGGCCCACTGGCTGATGTCCAGCACCTCGTGCGGGCAGGCGCCGGCCAGGTGGCAGCCCTGCACGTTGCGGACGGTGTCACCGCAGGCCTCGCGGCTGGTGAGGCCGGCGGCGGCCAGGTCACGCAACGCGGCGGGGATCCGCTCGAGGTCCACGAAGTGGAACTGCACGTTCTGGCGGGTGGTGATGTGGCCCCAGCCGCGGGAGTACGTGTCGGCGATGTGGCCGAAGCAGTCGAGTTGCTCGGGGGTCAAAGAGCCGTAGGGCACCTTCACCCGCAGCATCTGGTTGTGGCCGCCTTGGCGCTGGCCGTACACGCCGTTGTTCAGCCGGAAGACCCGGAACACCTCGTCATCGACCTCGCCGGCCAGGTTCCGGGCCAGCATCGTTTCGAACTTCTCGATGTCGGCGGCGATCAGGGGATCGATCTCACGCTGGAGCACGGGGAGAGCCTCACTCAAGGTCAACAGGCGGCGTAGCTGCCTATAACTGACCTGTTGGGTCGGGAATTCCGCCACTGTGGCAAATCCCGAGCGAACCGGTCAACTTTTACCGGCGCGCTGGCTCAGGCGACCGAAGACACCTGGTGCTCGGCCTCGTGGCGGACCGCGCTCACCGCTCGCTTGACCATGCGCCGGGCGGCTTCGGCGGTGACGCCGAGTTCCTCGCCGACCTCGCGGTAGCTGCGCTTGCGGCCGTCGTGAATGCCGAACCGCTGCTCCACGGCGTACCGGGCCCGGGCGTCGAGGACGTCCAGCAGGCTGGTGACGGCACCTTCTTCTTCGCGAGCGATGACCACGTTCTCCGGGGTCGGCTTGTCGTCGGCGATGATGTCGACCAGCTCGTTGCTGTCGTCGTCACCGATGGTGCGATCGAGCGAGGTGGGGGTGGTGAGGCGGTGCAGCCGGGCGTGCTCGTCGTCGAGCTCGTCGCCGTCTCCGGCGACCTGGCGCAGAGCGGCGCGAAGGCTGGCGGAACGGTCACCCGGCAGGCGCACCAGGCTGGCCTTCTGGTCCAGCGCCCGGCCGATGGCCTGGCGGATCCAGAACGTGGCGTAGGTGGAGAACTTGAAGCCTTTGCGCCAGTCGAACTTGTCGACGGCGTGCTCCAGGCCGAGGTTGCCCTCTTGGATCAGGTCGAGCAGCTCCATGCCCGGAGGGAGGGGGTAGCGGCGGGCGATGCTGACCACCAGCCGTAGGTTGGCCCGGATGAAGCGGTCCTTGGCCTTGGCGGCGCGGCGGTCGGCGGTGCGAAGTTCGCGGGAGTCTTCGCCGGCGGCCAGCCGTTCACGGGCGGCCACGCCCGCTTCGATGATCTGGGAGAGCTCTCGCTCCTCCTGCGCGGTCAGCAAGGGGACGAGGCCGATTTCGTTGAGGTAGAGACCTACTGAATCACTCATGTCATGCGTTTCCAACGGGAGACATGCGAGCGTCATTCCCATTCCAGACCGCCCCAATCGGGCATCGGTCACACCTCCATCGCCAGTACCGTCGGGCGGTGAAGCCAAACCCGAAGTTGGCGGCGCCGGGGTGACGGATGGCACACGAGGTGAGCGGATCGGCATCTTTGGAGGCACGTTCGACCCGCCGCACGTCGGCCACCTGGTCACCGCCGTCAACGTGCGCCACGCCCTCGAGCTCGACCGGGTGCTGCTGGTGGTGGCCAACGAGCCCTGGCAGAAGGTGGGCGAGCGGGCGATCAGCCCGGCCGTCGACCGGTTGGCGATGGTGGAGGCGGCCGTGGGTGACGTCGCCGGGTTGGAGGCCAGCGACCTCGAACTGCGCCGTGGTGGCCCGTCGTACTCGGCCGAGACCCTGGCCGAGCTGGCGGTGCCGGGTGGGCGGGAGCTGTTCTTGATGCTGGGGACCGACGCCGCGGCTGGCCTGCCCACTTGGGAGAAGGTGGAGCGGGTCGCCTCCTTGTCGACCATCGTGGTCGTCGACCGTCCGGGGGACGCTTCGCGGCTACCGGAGGGCTTCTCGTGGGTACGGGTCGAGGTGCCGCGACTCGAGGTGTCGAGCACCGACCTGCGGGCTCGCGTCACCGACGGCCGCCCCCTCGACTACCTGGTGGACCCGGCGGTGATCTCCTGCCTGCAGCAGCGCCGCCTCTATCGTTGAACGGAATGACCGAGGACGCCCGCGAGCCAGAGGAGGACTCGCGGCCGATCTCTCGTCGCCAGCGCCGCCAGCAGCAGCAGGTCGCTCGCCGGGCTCGCCGCCGCCGGCTGTTGGGTTCGGTGGGATTCGGCACCGCCATCGTGCTGTTGATAGCCGCCATCCCCGTGCTCGGGCTGGTGGGCCGCAACCTGATCAAGAACTCCAGCGACGGCAAGATCCTGACCAACACCTCGGACCCTAAGGCTCCCGGATACGAGGCGTTGGTGGACCCGACACCGACCGCCCTGGTGGTCCAGACCGACCCCGACGGCAAGGTCAATTCGGCGACGGTGCTGGCGCTCGGGTCCGGGAACCGGGGAGGCGGTTCGGTGATCCTCGTCCCTCTCGGGACCCGGCTCCGTGAGCCAGGTGCCGGCATCGACCGGTTGCGCTCCGCCTATGAGTTCGGCGGGGTGAAGATCCTTCGGGACCAGGTCGGCAGCCTGCTCGGGATCGGCTTCGGCGAGGTGATCGAGCTGGGTAACGCCCGCTGGGCCGAGCTGACCCGCCCGGTCGGTTCGGTGACCCTGGACAACCCCGACACAGTCACCGCCGCCGACGGCACCGAGTTCCCCTCAGGGAACCTGACCCTCACCCCTGACGAGGTCGGTCCCTTTCTGGCCGCGACCAACGGGAACGAGAGTGACATCAACCGACTGGTTCGCCAGCAGTTGTTCTGGCAGGCGTGGCTGGCGCAGCTGGCGGCTCGGGGCGACGGCTCCAACCTGGTACCCGGCGAGGCGGCGACCGGCATGAGCCGGTTCGCGCGCACGTTGGCCAAGGGAACAAGCGACGTCAAGGTCCTGGCCGTCGCCGACAACCCCGATTCCCCCGGCCCCCCTTTCGTCCTGGACGAGAAGCAGGCTCGGTCGCAAGTGAGCACGGCCGTGCCCTTCCCGGTCGGAGCATTTCCCGGCCAGCGAACCCGGGTGCGCCTGCTGAACGGCGTGCGGGCCGGGCCGGTACCGGCCGCCGTCACCGACTCCGTCGCCCTTGGGGGCGGCGAGATCATCGCCCTGGGCAACGCCGACGAGTTCGGTCAAACCGAGACTCGCATCGAGTACTACGCCAAGGCGACACGTGACCGAATCCGGGTCCTGCGCTCGGCGCTGGGCGTCGGGAAGCTGGTCTTCAAGCCGCAGCCGGATCAGTCCGTCGACGCGACCATCATCGTCGGCTCGGATCTGCAGAAGGCGGTGGCCAAGCGGAGCACCACGGCCCCCACCACGCCGACCACCGCCGGTTCATCGACCAGCAGTTCATCGCCCACCACCGCGGAGAGCTCGTCGCGCCAGGGATCGGGAACCAGTGCCGAGGAGGGCTCGAGTGGCTGAGCCGACCCTGCCGAACGAAGGGTCGGACGAGACCGTGGAGTGGGTGGTGGAGGCGGCCCGCGCCGCCGAGGACAAAGGCGGCGAGCACACCGTCGTACTGGCGGTCGGGGAGGTGCTGGCCATCACCGGTTGGTTTGTGATCACCTCGGCGATCAACAACCGGTTGGTGCGCACGATCACCGATGAGGTCGAACGGCGGGTCGCCGAGGCCGGCGGCCCCCGCCCGAACCGTGTTGAGGGACGCGCCGACCTGCGGTGGGTGCTGCTGGACTACGGCGACTTCGTGGTCCACGTCTTCCTGGACGAAGCCCGCCACTACTACGACCTGGAGCGCCTGTGGCGCGATGTCGACCGACTCGAGTGGCGCGACGAGGAAGGCCAGGCCCGCGCCTGAGACGGGGTAGCTCAAGTCCGTCCGCCGGAACCGATGGCCGCCGGGTTCAACCTCGAGCGGTGAGCTCCGCCAGGTTCGGCTGGGTGTTGCCCTGGGCCAGCAGGGTCCCGTCCCCGGCGATGCGCCCTGCCAGGTAGCGGTCGAGGAAGTCGGTGGTGACGGCGTCGAGGATGGGAGTCCATTGGGTGGCGCCGACCACCGGCGGCAGGTGGTCGGCGCCGTGGAGAACCAAGAAGAAGCGGTGGACCTTGATCTGGTCCATCACCTTCTGACCGTTCTCGAACGGGGTGATGGAGTCGGCGTCACCGTGAACGTCGAGCAACGTGGCTGTACCCGTGGCCGTGTCGAGGGTGGGGAACGGGTCGGCGGACAAGGCGACCACCGCCTTGACCCTGGGGTCGGTCGTGGCCGGGTAGTAGCCGACGGCCAAGGCGCTGGTGGCGCCGTCGGAGTGACCGGCGACCCCGACGCGGGTCGGGTCCACTCGCCCCGCCAAGGGATCGGCGCCGGCGCCAGACTGGGAAACGGCGAGCAGTTGGGTGATCAGAAAGCTCATGTCGGCCGGCTGGTGGATCATGTCGTACTCGTCCAGGTACTGGCCGGCTCGGTTTTGGTCAGTGAGCGGGAAGGACGGCGACGCCACCACATAGCCGGCCGACGCCCACTTCTCGCAGAGCCGGTCATAGGGAGCGGGGCCGATCTGGAACCCATGCCCGAATACGATCAGCGGCCACGGTCCCGGCCGGTCCGCCGGGAACCAGACGGTGGTCGGCAGCGTTCGGGTGGAGGCGACTAAGATCCCCGACTCGGTTTGGGTGGACCGGGTGGTGTCGACGAACTGGTAGGTGGCGCTGGCGACGGGCAGGTCGCGCACCGGCTGGTCCGGTGGGGGCACGGGCGGGGGTGAGGTGGCCGTGGCCGCAGGAGGGCTCGTGGTAGCTGGCGCCGGCGGGGTGCTGGCCGGACCCGTCAGCGTGGCCGGCGGCAGGGTGGTCGGCGCCGTCGCCGCGAGGGGCACCCTCGAAGGCGTCGTCATGGACGTCGGATGCCGGTCCGGTTTGGTGGCCGAGGAGCCACCGTTGTCGCAGGCGGACCCAGCGGCCAGAAGGGCCAACGTCAACCACAGCGGGCCGAGGGACCGACCCGGTCGAGCGGCGGGCGCAACGGTGGGCACCCCGGGGAGCTTGCCAGAGGTCGTTGGCCGGACCGGGCCGCGTACGGTGGCCGCCCATGACCGACCGCGACGCCCACGCTCCAGCCGCCGTGCGGGTGCTCGTGGTGGGCGGGTTGCTGGTGGGCGGTCTGTCGGCCGCCGCCGTCGCGTTGGTGGTGCTGGGCGCGTCGGCCGGCGCGGCCGCAGGAGCCGTCGTCGCCATCGTGTTGGCGCTGGCCACGCTGACCCTGGCGGCCCGGGCCTGGGGCGTCAGCCTGGTGCTGGAGGGTGACGAGTTGGTGGTGCGCAACCCGATCCGCCGCACCCGGTTCGGCGCCGGCGAGGTCGCCGAGCTGCGGGCCGACAGGTACGCGGGGCGGTTGGGAAAGCCCGGTAGCCAGGTGGCGGTGGTCGGAGGCGACGGCCGGTCCGTGCGATCCGTCGCCAGCCTGGCCGCTCCCTTCTCCGGCCACGAGCGGGCCGAGTTGTTCCTAGCGTTGCGCCGCTGGAGCGCCGCTCACGAGGTGACCGACGGCCTGCCGCACCGTGAGTACGGCGACGACCGGACCCGCCGGCTACTGCTCGAGGGTGATGAGGAGGTGGAGGTGCAGGCGTGGGTCCGCCGCACCGACTCAAGAGGCTGGGGCGGGTGGGAACCGGGGACGCTGTCGTTGCCGGACCTGCCCGCCGGTCGATCAGCGCGGTGGACCCCGGACGTGCCCACCCGTTCGGCGCCGGCCGTGACGGGCGGTGGTGCCAAGCGGGGGAGGACCGTGCAGCTCAGGGACGCCGAGAAGGTGGTGGTGCGACCGGCGCGGTTCACCGAAGAGCAGTTCTTCGGGCCAGGCACCTCCTTTATCGTCATCACCACGCTGCGGCGGACGGTGGAGGTGGCCCTTCGACCCGACGAGGCCGAACCGGCGCTGGCCCGGCTCCGTGCCATCGACAGCATCCCGGCACCCACCAAGGAGCAAGCCGGTTGACCACGCCAGCGATGCGACCGGGGCGCCAGCGGCGACAGAAGAGGACGGGACGACCGTGGCGCAACTGGGCCGGCAACCAGCACTGCGCTCCGATCGAGGTCGCCCGGCCCGCGTCGGAATCCGAGGCTCTGACCGTGGTGCAGCAGGCGGTCGCCGGCGGCCTGCGGGTGAAAGGGGTCGGCGCGGGGCACAGCTTCACCGCCGTGGCCTGCACAGATGGCGTGCAGGTCGATCTGTCGGCCTGCCGGCGGGTGCTGGCCGTGGACCGGGAGGCGCGACAGGTGACGGTGGAGGCAGGCATCACGCTGGCCGACCTGAACATCGAGCTGGACCGGCTCGGGTTGGCGCTGGCCAACCTCGGTGACATCGCCTACCAGTCGGTGGCCGGCGCCGCTGCCACCGCCACCCACGGCACCGGCATCCGCCTGGGCAACCTCTCGACGCAGATCGTCGGCTTGCATCTGATCGACGGCCACGGGGAGCTGGTGAGCTGTTCGAGCCAGGTCCGGTCGGAGGTTTGGTCCGCGGCCCGGACCTCGCTGGGCGCGCTCGGCCTCATCACCGCCGCCACCCTGCAGTGCGTGCCGGCCTTCGACCTGCACGCGGTGGAGGAGCCGGCGCCGGTCGACGAGGTGCTCGAGCAGCTCGACGAGCTGGTCGACGGCAGCGACCACTATGAGTTCTTCTGGGTCCCGGGGACGCGTTGGGCCATGACCAAGCGCAACCGGCGCACCGCCGAGCCGGCCCGGCGACGCGGCCGGTGGCAGGAGATCCGCAACGACCTGTTGATCGACAACGTCGGGTTCGGGGCGGTGTTGGCGGTGGGTCGCCGCCGCCCCGACCTGATCCCCGCGCTGGCCAAGCGGCTGCCGTCGACCGGCCGCCAGGATTACATCGACGCCAGCTACCGCGTGTTCGCCAGCGCCCGGTGGGTTCGCTTCCTGGAGATGGAGTACGCCATCCCCCGCCCGGCCTTCCCGTCGGCCTTCGCCGAGATGCGAGAGCTGGTCCGCCGGTTGCGGGTCCCGATCGGGTTTCCCGTGGAGTGCCGGTTCGTGGCCGGCGACGACATCGCGTTGAGCACCGCGTACGGGCGGGAGACCGCCTACGTGGCGGTCCACGTGCCCATCGGCCTACCCCACGACCAGTACTTCAAGGGGGTGGAGGCCATCATGGACCGCCACGACGGCCGGCCCCACTGGGGCAAGCTGCACTTCCAGAGCGCCGCCTCGCTGGCCCCCCGTTACCCGAGGTGGGACGACTTCCAGCAGGTGCGGGCGGCCCTCGACCCCCGGGGCACCTTCACCAACCCCGAACTCGACCGGGTGCTCGGTCCCCCGGCCAGCTAGCCAGGTCTGTTCACACCAGGGGCCAGGGAAAGCGGCGACCGGTGTGGTCGACCGGGAACCTGCGCTCCTGGATCAGGGCCCGGGCCCGGGCGCGGATCGCCTCGCGCTCGAACGGGTCGAGCAGATCGTTGAGCTCGGTTGGCAGGCCGGCGTCGAGCAGGTCCTGCAGGTCCTCCAAGAGGTCCTCAGGTACGGGGTCGCCGCCGAACTCCCAGATCACTGTTCGGAGTTTGAACTCGGCGTGGAACGCCAGCCCGTTGTCGATGGCCCAGATGTGCTCACGGGGATCGATGAGGCAGTGGCCGCCCTTGCGGTCGGTGTTGTTGACCACCAGGTCGAAGGCACAGATCGCCTGGAGCTGGCGGTGGTAGCGGCGCTGCTCGTAGAGCGTGAAGTAGTGCTGCTCGAAGTCGGCATCGACGAACCACTGCAACGAACCGACCCCGAGTGGGCCGTCAGCCACCACCGTGGGAGGCACCAGCCGCCAACCGAGCCCCTCGGACATGGCGTATGCAGCCACCTCCCGCTGGTACAAGCCGTCGGGGAAGTCCCACAGCGGCCGCTCCCCCTGGTGGGGTTTGTAGATGCCGTGGGCTGTCGCCCCTTCGCCACCGTGCTCACCGGTCACCTCGACCAGGAAGGTGGCGTTGGAGCTCCACGGCATCCGGCCCACCAGGCAGACCTCGCCGCTCGCCAAGAACGCTTCGGCGTCGGGCCAGGGCTGCCGGCCATACTGCTCGACCCCCTGCTCGGGCTTGTCGTCCGGCTCGCCGGTCAAGCCGGTGGACCGTGCCCGTTGGTGCGGGGGCAGGCGTGACCGTCCGGGTCCATGGGGTGGCCGCACAGCGGACAGTTCGGCCGGCCGCCCTCCATGAGCTGGCGGGCGCGCTGGATGTAAGCCGCCACCTGTGCCCGGGTGAGGCGCAGGCGCAGGGTGGCGGTGTCCTCGGTCGGCTCCGGTTCGGGATCTTGGCCGGGGTCGACGAAGATCGCCTCTTCGACCATGAGCACGATGCGATCGAGGGACTCGTCGTAGGCGACGCCGATGGTGCCCGCCACCCATTCGCTCATCGCCGGTTCCCGCAGCGCCAGGTCGACGGGCGGTCCTCCGGTGACAGTCGGCAGATCGGCCAGCACGTGGGCCAGGTACTCGCCCAGTGCGCCAACCTGCTCCTTCTCACACTTGAACGAAAGCACCTGGCCGCCCTCGCCCACCTGCAGGAAGAACGTGCGGGCCCCGGGCTCGCCGATGGCGCCGGCGGTGAAGTGGTCCGGCTCCTCCAGGTCGAAGGATTCGCTCATGAAGCGACCAGCCGGCTCAGGTCGTCGCCGGTGGAGTTCACGGCCAGAACGACAGGGCCGCCGGCGGTGTAGGTGATGGCGGTCACCGAGCAGGGCGACACCACGATGCGTTGGAAGAGATCCAGGTGGGTGCCCACGGCCGAAGCCACCGCCGCCTTGATCGGGTCGGCGTGGGACACCGCCACCACCGTCTTGCCGGGGTGGCGGGCGCACAGGTCGGCCAGGGCCGAGCCGATGCGCACTTGCATCTCGGCGAACGACTCGCCCTTCGGGAACCGGAAACCGCTGGGGTAGGACTGGACGGTCTTCCACTCGGGCAGCTTGTAAAGCGCCTTGAGGTCCCGACCGGTCCATTCGCCGAAATCGCACTCGTTGAGGCCGCGGTGGGTGCGGACCCTGAGCTGGCGCGACCGGGCCACGGGCGCCGCCGTCTCCTGGGTTCGTTCCATGGGCGATGCGTACACCGCCTCGATCGCCTTCAGAGCGCCGATGCGGTCGGCGGCGTGCCGCGCTTGCTCCTCGCCTTTGTCGGACAAGTGCAGCCCGGGTGCCCGGCCCGGCAGCGAGGTGCCGGTGGTGGGGGTCTGGCCGTGGCGGACGAGCAAAACCGTCGTCGCCGGCGTAGGTCGGGGTCGGGAGCGGGCCAAGACAGGCAAGCTATCCGCCGATCCCAGAAGGCCGGACCACGGGTCCATCTACCGTTGGCGCGGTGGACCGGTTGGCCGAGCTTCGCGACGAGGTCGTGGCCTGCCGGGCGTGCCCCCGGCTGGTGGCGTGGCGCGAGGAGGTCGGTCGGGTCAAGCGGGCTTCGTTCAGCGGTGACGACTACTGGGCTCGACCGGTGCCGGGCTTCGGCGACCCCACGGCCCACCTCGTGATCGTGGGCCTGGCGCCGGCGGCGCACGGCGCCAACCGCACCGGGCGCATGTTCACCGGCGACCGCTCCGGTGACTTCCTGTACGCCGCCCTGCACCGCACGGGGTATGCCAACCAACCCACCAGCCGCCATCGGGACGACGGGCTGCGCCTGGAGGGCGCTTACATCACCGCGCCGGTCAAGTGCGCGCCGCCGGCCAACAAGCCGACGCCGGCCGAGCGGGACCGGTGCCGGCCGTTCCTCGAACGCGAGCTGGAGCTGCTGGACCGGGTCCGGGTGGTGCTGGCGCTGGGCCAGTTCGGTTACGTCGTGGTGGCGGGACTGGTCCGTGCCCCCAGGCCTCGCCCCAAGTTCACCCATGGCCTGGAGGTCCCGCTACCGGGCGGCCGGACGCTGCTGACCAGCTACCACGTGAGCCAGCAGAACACCTTCACCGGGACCTTGACCCCCGACATGCTCGACACCGTGTTGCTCCGGGCACGGGAGCTGGCTTCGTAGCCAACTGCGGACCTTGTACCGTCTCCGGCCGTGCCCGCCAGCCGATCCACCCGCACCGCCTCCCCGCGGCGCGCCGCGTCGGCGGTGATTGCCCTCCTCGTTCTTCTGGTGGTCGCCGGCTGCGGCCAGCAGGAACCGGACAAGTACAACGCCAAGGTGGAGAAGTCCTTCGTGCAGGGTTGCACTGGTCAGGTGCAGACCGACAGCGGAACGGCCGACACCACCGCCAGCGTCGACACAGGCTCAGCGTCCGGCTCGGCGGTCAAGCTGGGCACGCAGAAGTCGTGCCAGTGCGTCTACGACCGTCTGATCAAGAACGTGGACATCAAGGACTTCAAGAAGGCGAACGCCAAGCTGCAGGAGAACCCGAGCCAGACCCTGCCGGCGATCATCGCCGACCAGGTCAAGGCGTGCCAGGGCACCACTTCTACGAGCAGCACCACCACGGCGCCGGCCAGCTCGAGCAGCACGACCACGGCGCCGGCCAGCAGCTCCGGCGACGCCGGATCTTCGTCTTAGCCGGCGTCGGGCGGCGGGTTCGCCACCGTCTCCGTCGTAACGGGCGCGGCGGTCCCGTCGGCGGGCACCTTGGGCTTCTTGGGGGGAAGCGGCGGCACTCTGCCGGGCATCTCGACGGCGAACTCCGGCCACCGCTTGCGGCTCCTGCGCGACAGCTTGTGCATGAGCTCGATGGCGGCAGGGTCGTCCGTGCCCGGGCGGGTCTCGATGCGCCCCGCGGCTACCAGCCGCTCCATGACTGCGCGACCCAGTTCGGTGCGCACGACGGTGAGGGTCCAGTCGTTGTACTTGCCGATGCCGCCGGTGGAGATGTCGGCGTGCTCGGCGGCGAAGTCGGGACAGTGGTTGCAGCCCTCACGGGTCCACTCGTGGCACTCCTTGAGCGGGACCTCGTGGTAAGCGCCGTCGTGGGTCCAGATCTGGAACACGCCCTTGATGTTGACCTTCTTGATGTCCGCCCGCTTCACGCCGTACTTGGCCTCGAAGAGCTCTTCGAAGATGCGGTCGTCGAAGGTTTTCGAGCACAGCAGGCCGATGTTGAAGATGATCGGCTTGGCGATCTTGCCGACCTTGCGGGACCACATGATCGGCGGCACTGAGGTCATGCAGCTCATCCCGACCAAAGCCAGCTTGGACAGGCCCCGCTCCAGGGCCTCGTCGATGGCCAGCAGGTTGGCCGAGTAGGTGTAACGGCTACCGGCCGAGGCCAGGACCTCCTCCCGGTTGGTGGCCACCCCGGGCTTGGCCTTCCAAGTGGAACCGTCGCCTTCGAGGTAGGAGACCAGGGCGCCGTCGATGTAGCCCTCGTCGAGCAGCCACAGCAGGATCGCCGACACCAGGCCGCCGTCCTGGCCGATGTCGTGCACGGTGTCGTCGGCGGCCCGGGTCAGCAGCACTTCCTCGTAAATGCCGGACAGTTCGTCGACATCTCGGTCGCGGGCGAAGAGGTGCTCGTCAGCGGCCGGCTCCCAGTCGCGGAAGCGGGGGCAGGCCCGCGTGCAGGAGGTGCAGCCCTTCTGGCCATGGGTGCAGTCGGCCGGTCCGAGCTCGTCTTCGAGGTGGAAGGGCCGGTAGCCGCCCTCTTCGTGCTTGTAACCGATTACGTCGTGGGGGCAGGCGATGACGCAGCCCGAGCACCCGGTGCACAAACCGGTGGTGATGACCTCGTCGTAGAGCTCGAGCCACTGGTTGGTCCAGCGCTCGCGCTTGAGCGGTGCGGCCGGCTGCTCCTCGGTCACGGACATGGCCGGCATGGTACGCCCCGCTGGATTGGCCGGCTCCGAACCGCTCGTTCGAGCCAGCCCGGAACAGCCGTCGGTCCGAAGGCAACGGCTCGCATCCAATTGACCGCTGGGTCAAGATGGGGGCATGGACCTGACCTACCCCCCCGAGGCGGAAGCGTTCCGGGCTGAGATCCGCAGCTGGCTGGAGGAGAACCTTCCCGACGGCTGGTTCGACGAGGACTTCACGCTGACCGGCGACGACCGCAAGAAGTTCAACGAGGAATGGGTGCAGAAGCTCTACGACGGCGGCTGGATCTGCGCCTCGTGGCCTCAGGAGTACGGCGGCAAGGGTCTCTCGACGCTGGAGAACGTCGTGCTCAACGAGGAGTTCGCCAAGGCACGGGCGCCGATGCGGGCCGACTTCTTCGGCGACACGCTGGTGGGGCCGACCATCCTGCAGTGGGGCACCGAAGAGCAGAAGAAGGATTTCCTGCCCAAGATCCTCAGCGGCCAGATCTCGTGGTGCCAGGGGTTCTCCGAGCCGGAAGCCGGTTCGGACCTCGCTTCGCTCAATACCAAGGCGGTGCTCGACGGCGACGAGTGGGTCATCAACGGGCAGAAGGTCTGGACCACCCAGGCCCAGTACGCCGACTACGTGTTCCTTCTGGCCCGCACCGATCCGGACGCCGGCAAGCACAAGGGCATCTCCTACCTGCTGGTGCCCATGAAGCAGGACGGCGTCGAGGTGCGGCCCATCGTCCAGCCCGACGGCTCCGGCGAGTTCAACGAGGTGTTCTTCACCGACGTGCGCTGCCCCAAAGAGAACGTGGTCGGCGGCTTGAACAACGGCTGGAAGGTGGCCATGACCACCCTGGGCTTCGAGCGTGGGTCCTCAGCCACCACCAGCTACCGGCGCTTCGAACGAGAGCTCGACGTCATCGTGGGCAAGGCCAAGGCCAATGGCAAGATCGACGACCCGGTGATCCGCCAGCGCCTGGCCCACCAGTGGGCCAAGGTGCAGATCATGCGCTTCAACGGCTACCGGACCCTGAGCTCGGTGCTCCACGACAAGAAGGACCTCGGGGTGGCGGCGCTGGGCGCCACCAACAAGATGTACTGGTCGGAGACGCACCGCGACACCATGAAGCTGGCCATGGACATCCTGGGCATGGAAGGCGACATCTTGACCGGCACCGAAGACGACGAGACGGTGCCCGGCCTGGCTCGCCGCTCCGCCGAGCGCGACTACCCGGTCAGCCCGCTGCAGGCCGGGTTCTTCTTCAGCCGCTCCGAGACGATCTGGGGCGGCACCGCCGAGATCCAGCGCAACATCGTCGGCGAACGGGTCCTGGGCCTCCCCAAAGAACCCCGGCCGTGACTTTGGCGACCACCTGCGGCGCTCGCTTCCGGCTCGTCGCTGGCGCTTCCCTCCCCGCCGCGCCGGAGCTGTAACTGAAGCTGCGCAGCCGCCAGGCGGAGCAGCACTAGCGCGTGGGTTTCATGGCGAAGCCAGGCCCGGCGAGCCCCGAAGGGGCGAGCCGGACCAGCGGCAGGGGGACCGCGAAACCTGCGGTGGACGTCGGTAACGTTGTCGGCCATGTCCCCGGGTGCCTCTGCCGCTCAAGCTGCGCGCCCGCGGGGCCGCACGGGGGGACAGCGGTTGTTGATCGGGGCGTTTGCGGTGCTCACGGTCTGCTGCCTGCTGGCGGCGGTGGCCATCGGGTACGGGGTCTGGAAGATCGACCAGATCCACCGGGACAAGATCGCCCTACAGCAGGTGGCCGACGGGGCCCCCACCAACTATCTGGTGGTCGGTTCGGACTCGCGCGACGCGGTTGCCCGCGACGACCCCAACGCCCAGGCGTTCGGCGCGTCTCCGGGTGAACGCTCGGACACGATCATGGTGGTGCGGATCGATCCGCACAACGAGAAGGTCGCCATGCTCTCGCTGCCCCGCGACCTCTGGTTGCCGATCGCCGGCCACAACATGAACGAGCGGATCAACTCCGCCTACGGCTTCGGCAAGCAGACGCTGGTCGACACGGTGCAGGCGCAGCTCAAGATCCCCATCAACCACTACATCGAGGTCAACTTCAAGGGCTTCGAAGGGATGGTGGAGGCCGTCGGCGGGGTCCCCATGTACTTCGACACCCCCATGCACGATCCTCACTCCGGCCTCGAGATCAACGCCGTCGGCTGCACCGTGCTCGACGGGTCCCAGGCGTTGGCCTTCGCCCGTTCCCGGGATCTGCACTACAAAGCGGCCGACGGCACGACGAAGGTGGACGGCACCGGCGACCTGGGACGGATCGCCCGCCAGCAGCACTTCATGCGCCGGGCCCTGACGAAAGCGCTGACCAAGGCCACCAACCCGGTCACCCTCAACAACCTGGTGGACGTCGGGGTCAACAACGTCAGCATCGACAGCAGCCTCACGGTCAGCGACCTGCTGGGTCTGGCCCGGCGGTTCTCGGACTTCAACCCGGCCAAGCTCGAGACGGTGAGCCTTCCGGTCGCGCCGTTCTCCACCGCTGGGGGAGCCGAGGTTCTGAAGACCGACGAGGTGCTGGCCAAGCCGGTGCTCGATCGCTTCCGCGATCCGGTGGCTCCGGTCAACGAGGGCGACGTCCGCGTGACGGTCCTCAACGGCACCAACGATTCCAACTTGGGTGTCGATGTCGCCGGGGCGTTGCACGCTTCCGGTTTCCAACTCACCCGCTGGGGCAACGGGAGCGAGATCGGGCTGGGACTGATCGAGCGCACCCAGATCCGCTACGGCGAATCGGGCCAGGAGGGGGCCGACTTGCTGGCCCGGCACCTGACCGCCGGCGCCGACCTGGTCGCCGACGCCAAGATGGCCAAGGGCGAGATCGTGCTGGTGGCCGGTGAGGACTTCACCACCGTCGACCCAGCCGCCCGCCCCCCGGGTACGGCGGCGGGAAGGCCCACCGCGACCGGCGCTTCTGGGACGGACGTTCCCGGGTCGACCACGACCACGGCGCCGGTCGGTGATCCCGGCACCATCACCAGGGCCATCGGTCGGGTCCCGGGTGACGCGCCTCCCGGTGTCACCTGCAAGGGCTGAGGCGCGCCGAACAACCGCCGAGGTTCAGCCGGCGCTTTCAGTCGTCGGCCGGTGCACGATCAGCTCGGCGTTGCGGTCCTCCACCTGGCCGCGCTGGCCGAACGGGTCTATCCACCGGGCGTCGTTGGCGGCCAGTTCCCGGCTGAGGGAGGCCAGTTGCTCAGGCGTGTAGTGGCCGGCGGCCCGGAGGGGGACCGATGGTGGCGCGGCGTGGTCGATGGCCGCGGTCCGGATCGACAGGGTGCCGTCGCCGTTGTCGATGACCTCGACGGTGCGGCTCTGCTGGCCGAAGTCGATGCAGCTCGCCGTGTTCAGCTCCCAGAAACCGGTGCCGTCACCGTTCGGGCCGCGGTGGGCCAGGATGCGGTTCTCGTGGGAGTGGCCGTTCACCCACAAAATCACGTCGGGGTGGGCCAGCAGCAGCTCGACCACCTCGTCGCCGCCGTGGGATCGGCCGGGATCGGCGTCGTCGTCCACCGCGTTGGTCATGGTCCAGGAGTTGTGGTGGCTGAACATGATCACCATCCGGCCGGCGGCGGTGGCGGCGGCCAACTCGGCTGTCAGCCAAGCGAACTGACGGGGACCGATGCGACCTTCGGACCCCGTCGTCTGGTTGTTGGTGTCAAGGCCGATCAGTTGGAACTGGCGGCCGTGCGGTCGTGACCAGTACGCAGTGCCGTCGGTCAGGTTGTCGTCGGTGAAGCCGTGGCCCGTGGGGCCCGGCTCGGCGGCGGAGTTGAAGTACTCCTTCAGCAGTTCCTGACGGCTCAAGGGTCGCCGGGCGGCGGGATCCGCGGTCACTGTCTGAGAGCTGCGCAGCGGGCTTCGACCGGACCCCGATGCCCACCGGTCGGTGGCGTTGTCGAGGCCGGCCGAGGTCAGTGCCGTGAGCCACACCAGCGACCGGACGGTCGTCGGCTTGCGGGCCGAACGGGTGAGCACGTCGCCGGCCTTGTCGAACCGGATGGCGCCCAGCGCGCCGAACGTGCCCTGCCAGATGGTGTCGTGGTTCCCGAGGACGGCCAGCCACGGCACGTCGATGCCGGCAGGTTCGAACCCCTTGATGGCCGAATCCAGGTAACTGCGTAGGTGCGGGAAGCCGTAGCGGCGGTACGGGTCACGGCCGTCGCCGTCAGGGTGGTACGCCCACGGCGCGTGATGGCCGGCTTGGACTCCCTCGTAGCGAGCAGGGTCGCCGGTGTTGGGCGTCACCGGCCGGCCGTCGAGCACGTCGACGAACCACCGGGTTTCTGCCCACTGGCGGTTGTCGGTGTTGTCGCCGGTCTGGATGCAGAAGGCCATCGGTGCGCCGGTGTCAGGGCTGGTGGCCACCGTGTTGGTGGCCCGCACCATCTGGTCGAACACCTGCAGGGTGCACAGCTCCTGGGGGCGGTGGCCGGCGTCGGTGCCGGGGTTGACCCAGGCCAGGCGCTCGCCCGGTTCCATCCGGGCCGGGGACTGCGCGTCGCAGAGGTGCACGTCGGTGTGGTGAGCGAAGTACAACAACGAGGTGGCGGGCGTCCGTGGTGCCGTCTCCGCCGGGCGGCGGGCACCGAGGTCCTCCCGCACCAGGTGGGGCTCGCCGGGGCCCCAGCGCAGGAGCCGGTAGCGGTTTCCGGCCCCTGGCTCCAGGGTGGCGTCGACGGTGGTGCGCGGCCTCTGGGTGGTCTGCGGATCGGGCGGTGGTTCGGGCCGCGGGCCGGCCGGTTGGCGCCGCATGTTGGCGATGATCCCCACGCCGCGCGCCACCCGCTCGGCCGTGTAGCGCAGGCCGGTGCGCTGGTGCTGGGGCATCGCTAGCCGATCATGGCAGACACCAGCGCCCGGATCGGACCAACGGCGCCTGAACTTCGAACTTGCCGTCCTTCTGCAGCCCTGGCCCGCGCCGCCACGGCAAGTTCGCCAGGGCCGCGGCCTTCGGCCCCGCCTACGCTCGACCGGCATGGAACCGAACAGCACAGGACGGGGCAACCTCACCGACAGCACCGTGGAGGGCGACATCGGCTCCCGACCGTCGGTCGGCCTGCTCACCGGGGGCGAGGTGCCTGACGAGCTGGTCAGCCGCGACGAGGTCGTCGGACAAGGTGCACAGGCCGCCGAAGGCTCGACGGTGACCATGCACTACGTGTTGTTCTCCGGCACCACCGGGGAGAAGGTGGACTCCAGCTGGGACCGGGGGCAGCCGTTCAGCTCCGCGCTGTCTCGGGGCCGGCTCATCGACGGGTGGATCGAAGGGGTGCCGGGCATGAAGGTGGGCGGTCGCCGGGTACTGGTCATCCCACCCCACCTCGGCTACGGGGCCAACGGCGTTCCCGGAATCCCGCCCAACGACACGTTGCTGTTCGTCATCGACTTGGTCGACGTGCGCTGATTCCCTCGGGCTGACGGTGCGTCAGCCATGTTGATGGCAACCACCTGCGGCGGTTGCTACCCGGCTTGTCGCTGCGCGCATCACTCGCCGATCGGCTGAGGGTTTGCTGGCGCCGGCTCGACCCTCCATCACGTAGTTCAGGTGAGGTCGCCGAAGAAGCCGGTGACGGCGGCGAGCTTGCCGTCCGGGTCGATCCGGGCCACGTCGACACCGGCCACGGTGACGCCGGCGTCACCTGACAGCTCCCAGCCGAAGCGGGCCTGATCGTGATGGACGTCCACCTGGGTGAGCCGGCGGAACCGCTGGCCCGGGTAGGCGGCATGGACGTTGGCGGCCAGCTCGGAGAACCCTTCGTGGCCATCGGACTCCTGCAGGGGATCCACGTAGCGGCCGGCGGGCGCCCACGCCTGTTCGATCAGCTCGGCTCGGGCGGATGGGTCGGGTTCGTTCCAGGCGGCGAAGTAGGTGTCTACAACGGCGGTCACGTCTTCGGTCTGGGTCGATTCACTGGTGTCGGTCATGTCAGAACCTCCGGGTCAATTGCCGCCGGCACCGTGCCGGCTGATCAGCACGATGAGGCCTTGGGAAAGGTATGGCCATTACCTGTGAGGTAAGCGACCCGGTCCGCCGCGTTCGGTACCTTCACCGTTATGAGCAGCATGACCGTCCCGCACCGGCGACCAGTGTGGGCGAGTTGCTCCGCTCGTGGCGCCTCCGGCGACGGATGAGCCAGCTCGACCTGGCGGTCGAGGCCGAGGTCTCCACCCGGCACCTGAGCTTCGTCGAGACGGGTCGGTCCAAGCCCAGCAAGGAGCTGGTCGTGCACCTGGCCGAGCACCTCGAGGTGCCGCTGCGTGACCGCAACTCCCTGCTGCTGGCCGCCGGCTACGCGCCGGCGTACCAGGAACGGCCGCTCGACGACGTGGCCATGACGCCGGTCCGTACGGCGCTGGACAAGATCCTGGCCGGCCACGAGCCGTACCCGGCGGTGATCGTCGACCGCCGCTGGGACCTGGTCTCGGCCAACGACGCAGCCATGGCGATCCTCACCGATGGCGTGTCGCCCGAACTGTTGGCGCCGCTGGTGAACGCCTTGAAGGTGAGCCTCCACCCACATGGGCTGGCGCCGCGCATCTTGAACTTCGCCGAGTACAGCGCCCACCTGTTGACCCGCCTCCACCGCCAGGCGGTGCGAGCCGCCGACCCTGACCTGTTCGACCTCTACGCCGAGTTGCGCGCCTACCCGGGTGTCGAGGCCGGCGGTGGTGCAGGCGAGGACCCGGCCTCGATGCTGTTCGTGCCACTACGCCTCCGCCTGGACGACGGCCGCGAGGCCAGCTACTTCAGCACCTTGGCCACCTTCGGGACCGCCCTCGACGTCACCGTCGGCGAGTTGGCCATTGAGAGCTTCTTCCCGTGTTGATTCCCCGGGCGGGGCCCCAACCCCGCCCTCCTCCGCTTGAGCGGCGCATGAATTGCGCCGTTCGCGGCCGTGTTGATTCCCCGGGCGGGGCCCCAACCTCGCCCTCCTCCGCTTGAGCGGCGCATGAATTGCGCCGTTCGCGGCCGTGTTGATTCCCCGGGCGGGGCCCGACCCCGCCCTCCTCCGCTTGAGCAGCGCATGTTGATTCCCCGGGCGGGGGCCCAACCCCCGTCGCTTCACTCACTCACTCACTCACGGTTCTCGTTGTCGAGCTGGAACAGTGCCGCCGCCACCGCGGTGGCCAGGTTGAGGCTGGAGACGCCGGCCCGCATGGGGAGCCGGCGCACGACGTCAGCTCTGCCCTTGGCCGCCTCGCTCAGGCCGTGGCGCTCCCCACCGAAGACCAGGACGGAGTCGACGGCCACCTCATGGGGGTCGAAGGGGCCGCCGCCCGGGTCGAAGGCGACCACCTGCCGAACGCCACCAAGCGCTTCGACCAGGTCGGTGACCTGTCCGACGTCCAGGGCCCAGTTCAGTCCGGCGGAACTGCGAACCACCGCTGACGACCACGGGTCGAGTGGACCCGAGGTGAGCACCGCCTCCACCCCGGCCGCCGCCGCCACCCGGACGGCGGCGCCGACGTTGCCGGCGTGCCGGGGGTCTTCGAGCACCACGACCGGCTTGGCGCCGCCGCCGGAAAGCACGCCGTCGGCCTCAGCTCGGCGCACGGCACTGATGCCGAGCAGCGGGGTGGCCGGCGGCCGGCGGCACAAGGCCCCGAAGTCGGCCGGTCCGATCACCGTCACCGAACGCCGCAGGCGGTCCACCGCTTCGGGGGCCAGTTCGGCGGCGAGGGCCAGGAGCCCTTCCAGGTCGGTCGTGACCAGATCGGTCACCTCGGCCCCGAACCGCAAGGCGTGCTTGACCGCGTGCAGTCCCTCCAGCACCACCAGGTCTCGGCCCGCCGTCGCCGCCGTGTAGCGAGCGTCCACGCCGGTCATGCCCTGTTCATGCTCCCGGCGGGTCTGATCCGCCGCTGGCTTGGCACCCTCTGGGGCCGACCCGAACGTCCGCGCACCGTTCCACTGCCCGCGAAGCCGTCGCTCTCACCGGGCGAGTGCAACCAGCTGGCTGATGAAGTCGAAGATCCGGTTCGGTTCCTGGCGGAACGTGACAGGGTCGGGCTTCTGTGAGTGGATCAGGTCGGGGAACTTGATCGCGTCCCGGATGAAGAACACGCCGAGGTTGTTGCCCACGAGATCCCAGTTGCCGTCCTCGGTGTAGAACGTGCTCGGTCGTTCTCGCTCATGTCAGTCTCCACATCGTCTAAGGGCTCGGCCACCCACCCTGATGGAGAACGACTCTAAGTCGAGACCTCTTCGGCTGAACACGTCAGGCTTCGGTCGCCCGAGCTCGGTCCGGCAGGAGGCAAAATCTAGGTGCCGATGAGGGGCGAACATTTAATGTCCGTGGGTGGTCGCCCAGCCGGACAGAGCAGCTCAGTTCCTCGCCCTTCATGATCGTGCGGCGCCGTTGCTGTTGGCGAACCCTTGGGATCGAGGCTCGACGGTGCTGCTCGCCTCGATGGGTTTCGAGGCGCTGGCCACGACCAGCGGCGGTTTCGCGGCGACCTTGGGGCGGCTTGACGGATCAGTGACGCGCCATGAGGCACTCGCTCACGCCGAGTCGATCGTCGGCGCCACCGATCTCCCCGTGTCTGCGGACCTGGAGAACTGCTTCTCCGACTCTCCTGCCGGAGTGGCCGAGACGGTGGAGCGGGCCATCGAAACCGGGCTGGCCGGCTGCTCCGTGGAGGACTTCACGGGGCGGACGGCTGAGCCGATCTACGAACCAGGTCTCGCCGTCGAGCGGGTAGCAGCCGCGGCCGAGCGCGCCCACCGGGACGGTGGTCGCTTCGTTCTCACCGCTCGGGCCGAGAACTACCTTCACGGACGCCGAGACCTCGGCGACACCATCAGCCGACTCCGCGCTTATGAGGAAGCGGGAGCTGACGTCCTGTATGCGCCCGGTTTGGCCAGCTTGGAGGAAGTGCGCCAGGTGGTCGAGTCAGTGAACCGACCGGTCAACGTCCTTGCCATGCCGGGTGGTCCGACGGTCGCCGACCTGGCAGGGGTGGGTGTGCGACGGATTTCGGTGGGAGGGGCCTTCGCCTTCGCCGCGCTCGGAGCCGTGGTGGACGCCGCCCGGGAACTGCTCGACCACGGGACCTACCAGTTCTGGGCTCAAGCGGGGCGAGGCCGGACCGCGCCCAGGCTGCGTTCGACCGCTGACGGTGCCCAGCGGATCCCGCGGCCGCCTCGGCCAACGCCGTCGTCATCCACGCCAGCCGCTACGTGTCCGATATTCCATTGCTTTATCAACTGAGGTGACCCACCGTGCCCCACACAGATCAGCAGATCGACCGAGCCGCCCAGCGCTTCGAGCGCCTCGCCGACGAACTGGACCCCGACCAGGCACACGGCGATGACACCACTGACCTTGGTGCGATCGCCGTTGCGGCCGAAACGGCACGCTCAGACGAGGCCGGACTCCGAGAGGCGGTGGCGGTCGCGAGGACCCCTGGCAGGTCATCGAACCACATCACCGTGACTTTTGGAGTCTCTCGTCAGGCCGTACGTCAACGATTCGCCCCTTCCCAGATCCGACCGGTCCCGTAGCCAATGTCCGAGGCGGCCTACACCCACGGCCACGACGAGAGCGTGCTGCGCGCTCACCGGTGGCGGACCGTCGACAACTCGGCTGCCTATTTGTCGACCCACCTGGCCCCAGGACAGTCGCTTCTCGACGTCGGCTGCGGGCCCGGAACCATCACCCTCGATCTCGCCCAACGGGTGGCGCCCGGGAGGGTTGTGGGCATCGACGCGTCGGCCGAGGTGATCGCCCAAGCGGCCGAACAGGCGGCGGGGGCGGCGGCGACCGATGGGGTCAACCTTCGGTTCGAGGCGGCCGACATGTATGACCTGCCCTTCGCTGACGGTGAGTTCGACGTGGTCCACGCCCACCAGGTGCTCCAGCACCTGCACGACCCGGTCGCCGCGTTGGTCGAGCTTCGCCGAGTGTGCGCCGCCACCGGGGTGGTCGCCGCCCGCGATGCCGACTACGCCACCTTCACCTGGTTCCCGCCGGACCCCGGCTTGGATCGGTGGCTGGACGTCTACTCACGCGTCGCCCGTCGCAATCACGGCGAGCCCGACGCCGGGCGGCGGCTCCTGGCTTGGGCCCGCGCCGCCGGGTTCGAACAGGTCGAATCGTCAGCATCGGCGTGGTGCTTCGCCTCGTCTGAGGACCGGGCCTGGTGGGGTGGCCTGTGGGCCGACCGGGTGACCGGGTCCCACATGGCGACCGTAGCCGTGGAGGGAGGTATCGCCAGCGCAGAGGAACTGGCGGAGATGGCCGATGCGTGGCGGCGCTGGGCAGCTGCCCCCGACGGTTGGATGGCCCTCATCCACGGCGAGATTCTCGGGGGCAGGCAACCCGAAGTCCGGTAGTACTACGGGCGTTCCTTCCGCGCTCTTCTCAACCACTCCGGACAACGATGGGGTTTGCTGACCTCCGCGGTCAGACCAGCACGTTCGCCCTGGTCAACCGCCTTTTCGGCTAGCGCCCTCGGGGCGACTCGAACGCCCGCACACGGCTCCGGAGGCCGATGCTCTATCCGCTGAGCTACGAGGGCAACGGCAGGACCCTAGCGCGAGCCCGGGCGCCGACCTTTGGCGTTACGGCCCGGATGGGGCGACCACTACGATCCAACGATGGACGAGCAGAGCCGCGGCCCGACGGTGCTGGTCGTCGAGGACGACCCCGTCATCCTGCGGCTGCTCAGCGTCACCTTCGACATGGAGGGGTTCAAGGTCCTGACCGCCGTTGACGGCAACGAGGCGATCGAGGTCGCCGTCAGCGACCGGCCCGACGCCGTCATCACCGACATCATGATGCCGAAACTCGACGGCCTGGCCGTCCTGGCCGAGCTGAAGGCAGACACTCGCACCGCGGAGATACCCGTGGTGCTGCTGTCGGCGCGGGCCCAGACCGCCGACGTGCGCAAGGGCCTCGACGCCGGCGCCGACGACTACGTCACCAAACCGTTCGAGCCGTTCGACCTGATCGATCTGGTCAACAAGCTGCTCGCCCGATGAGCCACTGACCGCCGCAGAGCCCCAGCCAAGGAACGAACATGATCCGTGACGACCTCGCTGGCGCCCTGCGGGCCGCGCTCGAGGGCTGCGGCGTGCCCGCGCCGGAGCAGGTGAACCTCGAGCGCCCGGCACGCCGCGAGCACGGCGACTGGTCCTCCAACGTGGTCATGGTGGTGGCCACGCCCAACGGCCGGAACCCCCGGGAGCTCGCCCAGGAGGTGGTCGAGCACCTACGAGACAATCTTCCGACCCACGTCGACTCGGTCGAGATCGCCGGCCCGGGGTTCGTGAACTTCCGCCTGGCGGCCACCTGGCTGCACCAGGTGCTCGATGAGGTAGTGACCTTGGGCACCGCCGACTACGCCCGCCACCACGCTGGCAACGGCACCCACGTGAACATCGAGTTCGTGAGCGCCAACCCCACGGGACCGGTGCACGCCGGCCACGCCCGCGGTGCCGCCTACGGCGACAGCCTGGCTCGTGTCCTGGAGCGGGTGGGCCACGAGGTGAGCCGCGAGTTCTACCTCAACGACCGGGGCGTGCAGATGGAGGCCTTCGCCGCCTCCCTGAACGCCCGCCGGAAGGGCGAAGAGCTGCCCGAGGATGGCTACCGAGGCGAGTACATCACCGAATGGGCCGAGCACATGCCCGCCGGAGCTGACCCGTTGGAATGGGGCTACGCCCACGCCTTGGAGGACCAGCGCGAGGTGCTGGGCGCCTTCAACGTCCACTTCGACACTTGGTTCAGCGAAAGGTCGATGGTGGAGAGCGGCGCCGTCGACGCCACCTTGGCCGACCTGCGTGAGCACGGCGCCGCCTACGAGGCCGACGGCGCCACCTGGCTGCGCAGCACCGAGTACGGCGACGACAAGGACCGGGTGCTGGTCAAGTCCGACGGCCAACCGACCTACCTGCTGCCCGACATCGCCTACCACCGTGACAAGTTCGCCCGCGCCGACCTGCTGATCGACGTATGGGGCGCCGACCACCACGGCTACGTCCCCCGCATGAAGGCGGCCATGGCCGCCCTGGGCCATGACCCGAGCGAGCTCGAGGTGGTGATCACCCAGCTGGTCGACCTGGTCGAGAACGGCCAGAACGTCAAGCTGTCGAAGCGGGCCGGCAGCCTGATCGAGCTGCGGGACCTCATCGAGGTGGCCGGTCCCGACGCCACCCGGCTGACCTACCTGCTCCAGTCGGTGGACAGCCGCCAGACCGTCGACCTGACCGTGGTCACCAGCGAAGCGATGGACAACCCCGTCTACTACGTGCAGATGGCCCACGCCCGCATCGCCGGCATCGCCCGGCGGGCCGCCGAGCAGGGCGTGGTCCGGGTTCACCTCGCCGAAGCCGATCTCAGCCTGCTCACCGATGAACGGGAGCTAGAGGTGCTGCGGGTGCTTTCGGACCTCCCCCCGGTGGTGCTGCTGGCGGCGGCCGAACGAGCGCCGCACAAGGTCACCACCTGGGTCCGGGAACTGGCCGGCGCCTTTCACGGCTTCTACCACGACTGCTACGTGATCCACCCCGATGTCCCGGCCCCCTTGGCCCAGGCCCGATTGTGGCTGACCGAAGCGGCCCGGGTGGGCCTGGCCATCGGTCTCGACCTGCTCGGCGTCAGCGCCCCCGATCAGCTTTGAGCGCCGTTCCGGTTGGGCTGCTCCCCGATTCGGCCCGCTTCGGCGACGACGGGCGGTTGCTCATCGGCGGCTGCGACGTGGCCCACCTGGCCGGCGAGCACGGCACGCCCCTCTTCGTCTACGACGAGGCCCAGCTCCGGGCCCGCTGCCGAGAAGCGGTGGACGCCTTTGGCGAAGGGGTGTCCTACGCCACCAAGGCCTTCCTGTGCCGGGCCATGGCCCGCTTGGCCCATGAAGAGGGAATGCACCTCGACGTGTCCACCGGCGGCGAGCTGCACGTGGCCCTGGCGGCCGGTGTTCCTGCCGAGCACCTGGTTCTGCACGGCAACAACAAGGCCGAGTGGGAGCTGGTCGCCGCCCGGGCGGCGGGCGTGGGCCGCACCGTCGTCGACAGCTTCGATGAGATCGACCGGCTGGAGCGGCTGCACGCCCAGGACGGAAGGGTGCCGCCGGTGCTGCTCCGGGTGACGCCGGGTGTCGAGGCCCACACCCACGAGTACGTGCGCACTGGGCAGGACGACTCCAAGTTCGGCTTCACCCTGTCGACCGGCCTCGCCGCCGAGGCGGTCGAGCGGGCCCGCAACAGCACCGCCGTCGAGCTGGTCGGCATCCACGCCCACATCGGCTCGCAGGTGTTCGTGGCTGACTTCTTCGCCCAAGCGGTTGCCGCTCTCGCCCCGTGGTTCAACGGCCTCGCGCTGGCGGAGCTGTCCGTGGGCGGTGGCATCGGTGTGGCTTACGTGGAGGGCGAGTCCGCGCCCACCATCACCGAGTGGGGGGCGGCGGTCCGCCAGGCGTGCCAGGACGCAGGCGTCACGGCGCGGGTCACCGCCGAGCCCGGCCGGGCGATCGTCGCTGACGCCGCCGTGACCGTTTACCGGGTCGGCACCATCAAGGAGCTGCCCGGCCTGCGCACGTACGTGTCGGTCGACGGCGGCATGAGCGACAACCCCCGCCCGGTGCTGTACGGCAGCGGCTACGAGACCTTTCTGGTGCGGGCGCCGCAAGCCGACCGCACCCGGGCGGTGACGGTGGTCGGAAAGCACTGCGAATCCGGCGACGTGTTGGTCCGCAACGCCCGGGTCCCGGCCGACACCCAAGTCGGTGACCTGCTGGCTACCCCGGTCACCGGCGCCTACGGCCACTCGATGGGCTCCAACTACAACAAGGTGCTGCGCCCGGCCGTGGTGTTCGTCCGCGATGGCGCCGCCCGGCTGGTGGTCCGCCGTGAGACCAACGACGACCTGTTGACGACCGACATGGGCTAGAGGAGAGCGGGCCAGGAGATTGCCTGTCGAGGGCAGGCGGGTCAGGCAGTGTTGGTCGGGGCATCGCCGGTCGGGGCATGGCGGGTTGAACAGCGGAGGCCGGGGCAAGTTGCGGTCAGGGACGGCCAGGTCCATCGACCGTGAGTGCTCGTGACAGGTGTTGCCGGCCAGCGGGGCCGTGGCCGCCTTGCGGAGCCGGAAGGCGTCGAGCGGCTTGATGATCCAGCCCTCGGCCTCGGAGCGTTGCCAGGTAGAGTGTGTAGCAGGTCTCGGATTCCGCCACCTGGTGCACGATGAAGGCGATTAGCCACGGCACGACGGCCCTCGGGGAGGAGCTGTCCGGCCAGTCCGAGGTCCCTTTGCGACGACTTGGCGGCTCGGGCCATCGCCATGGGAGTGACAAGCTTCGCGTGTGGCGGTGCCGGTGGCTCTCGTCCTGCGGAGGCCTCTAGAGCGCCGCCAAGGGCTAGTCACCAGTAACGTCGGGTGGTGGACAGCTCAGTGGTGAAAGTCGGGGTGCTCGGTTGCGGCAACGTCGGCGCCGCCTTGGTGCAGCAGATCGAGCGGCGGGGGACCGATGTCGAGCGCCGGACCGGGCTCCGCCTGCAGGTCGAGCGGGTGGCGGTCCGTAGCCTCAGCCGCGAGCGGCCCGTGCACCTCGACGCCGCCGTTTTCACCCGCGACACCGCCTCGGTGGTCGAGGACCCCGACATCGACGTGGTGGTCGAGGTCATCGGCGGCATCGAACCGGCCCGCGAGCTGATCCTGGCCGCCATCAAGGCCGGCAAGCCGGTGGTCACGGCCAACAAGGAGCTGCTGGCCAACCACGGGGCCGAGCTGTTCGGCGCCGCCGAGGCGGCTGGCGTCGACCTGCTGTTCGAAGCGGCGGTGGGCGGCGGCATCCCCATCGTCCGGCCGTTGCGCGAGTCCCTGGCCGGTGAAGGCATCAATCGCGTTATGGGCATCGTCAACGGCACCACCAACTTCATCCTGACCAGGATGAGCGAGGACGGCACCAGCTACGCCGAGGCGCTGGCGGAAGCCCAGAGCCTGGGCTTCGCCGAGCGGGACCCCACCGCCGACGTGGAGGGTTATGACGCCGGCGCCAAGGCCGCCATCCTGGCCGCCATCGCCTTTGGCTCGAGGGTGGTGGCGGGCGACGTCTACCACGAGGGCATCGCCAACATCACCCCCACCGACATCGCCTTTGCCGCCCGGCTCGGGTTCGTCATCAAGCTGCTGGCCATCGCCGAGCAGGTGGCGGACCCCCAGGCTGACGAAACCACTGGGGACACCCGGCCCAGCGTGGCGGTGCGGGTGCATCCGGCCATGGTTCCGCTCGACCACCCGCTGGCGGGAGTGCGCGAGAGCTTCAACGCCGTGTTCGTCGAGGGCTCGGCGGTGGGCGACCTGATGTTCTACGGGCGCGGCGCCGGCGGCGACCCCACCGCGTCGGCTGTGCTGGGCGACCTGATAGACGCCGCCAGCAACCTGCGCAAAGGCACCCACGCCAGCATCGGCAGTCTCAGCCGGGCCAGGGTCCTGGCCATCGACGAGATCAGCTCGAGCTTCTACCTCAACGTCGACGTGGTCGATCGACCCGGCGTGCTGCGGGCCATCGCCGAGGTGTTCGAGCACCACGCCGTGTCGATCCGTTCGATGGAGCAGGAGGACGTCGGCGAGGCGGCCCGCATCATCTTCATCACCCACACCGCCAAAGAGGCGGCGCTGCAAGCCACCCTGCACGACCTGCGAGAGCTCGAAGTGGTGCACCGCATCGGCAGCGTCCTGCGGGTCATCGGCCAGGACGACTGAGCGCGGCCGGTTGAAGTCGTGAAGTACGTCAGCACCAGGGGGAACGCGCCGGTTCTGGGCTTCGGCGACACGCTGCTGGCCGGGTTGGCCAGCGACGGCGGCTTGTACGTGCCGGAAGCTTGGCCGCCGCTCCCGCCCGTGACCCCGGCACCCACCGGCGAGCCCGGAGCCGATTACGTGGGCACCGCCGTCGACGTGATGCTGCCTTACGTCGAGGACACGCTGACCCGCGACCGGTTCGCCCCCATCGTCGAGCAGGCGTACTCGACCTTCACCCACGGCGACGTGTGCCCGGTGGTGCCGCTCGGTGACGACGGCCTGCACCTGCTCGAGCTCTTCCACGGCCCGACCATCGCCTTCAAAGACGTGGCTCTCCAGTTGGTGGGCCGCCTGTTCGATCACGAGCTGACCCGCCGAGACCAGCGGGCCACCATCGTGGTGGCCACCTCGGGCGACACCGGTTCGGCGGCCATCGAGGCGTGCCGCGATCGGCTGTCGCTCGACATCGTGGTGCTGCACCCGAAGGGCCGGGTCAGTGACGTGCAGCGGCGGATGATGACCACCGTCGACCAGCCCAACGTCCACAACGTGGCCATCGAAGGCACCTTCGACGACTGCCAGGACCTGGTCAAGGCCATGTTCGCCGACGCTGATTTCCGTGACGGCATCTCCCTGTCGGCCATGAACTCCATCAACTGGGCCAGGGTGATGGCCCAGGTCGTCTACTACGTGACCGCTGCCGCCACCGTGGCACCGGGGGGATCACCGGTGAGCTTCTCGGTGCCGACCGGCAACTTCGGCAACGTGCTGGCCGGCTGGGTCGCCCGCCGCACCGGGCTGGCCGCCTCGCAGTTCGTCATCGCCTCCAACAGCAACGACATCCTGACCCGCTGGCTGGCCAGCGGGGTCATGGAGACCAAGGGCGTGCACCCCACCATCAGCCCGGCCATGGACATACAGGTGTCCAGCAACCACGAACGCCTGCTGTTCGAGCTGTTCGAGCGCGACGCCGAGCGAACCGCCCAGGCCATGGCCCAGTTCCGGGCCGAGGGCCGCATCGACACCGGCCAGACCCGGCTGGCCGGCGTGAGCGAGGTGTTCGACGGCGCCAGCATCGACGACACCGCCACCAGAGCGGAGATCGGCCGCACCTACGCCGAGACCGGCGTGATCCTGGACCCGCACACCGCGGTCGGGGTGGCCGCCGCCCGCCAGGCGCGCCGCGACCCAGACGTGCCCATGGTCTGCCTGGCCACCGCCAGCCCGGCCAAGTTCCCGGAGGCGGTCGAGCAGGCCATAGGCGTCCGACCCGAGCTCCCGCCCCACCTGGCCGACCTTCTCGACCGGGTCGAGCGCTACGAGGAGCTGCCCGCTGACCTGGACCAGATCAAGGACTACATCCGGCGAGCCGTCACCCGGTAGGCCGCCTCGCCTTCGGCTCGGCTCCTTAAGCTCCCGGGATGAAGTACGTGGTGTGCGTGCCTGATGGTTGCGCTGACGAACCGGTGCCGGAATTGGGCGGCAAGACGCCTTTGGAGGCGGCCGAGATGCCGGTCCTGCGCTCGCTGGCGGCGCGTGCTGAGGTGGGCCGGGCGGCAGTGATCCCCCCGGGCATGGCGCCTGGCAGCGACGTCGGCAACATGAGCATCCTCGGCTTCGACCCCGCCCACCACCACACGGGGCGGGCACCGATCGAGGCCGCCGCCCTAGGCATCAAGCTCGATCCCGACCAGGTGGCCTTCCGCTGCAACCTCGTCACCATCGGCGACGACGGCACCATGGTCGACTTCGCCGGCGGTCACCCCGACACCGACGACGCGGCCGAGGTGATAGCCGCCCTCGACGCCGATCTTGGCGGCGAAGGCCTGGCCTTCCACCCCGGCGTGCAGTACCGCCACATCCTGGTCGCCCCCGCCGACTGGGCGGAGGCAACCTGTGTCCCGCCCCACGACCTCAGCGACAAGCCGGCGGTGTGGCCCACCGGGCCGGCCGCCGCCCGCCTGACCGATCTGATGGGCATGTCCCGGTCCGTCGTCGGGGGAGCGGCCGGTTCGAAGCTGAAGGCCAACCAGATCTGGCTGTGGGGTCAGGGTCACCAGCCCCAGCTGCCCTCCTTCGCCGACACCTACGGCTTGCGGGCCGGCCTGGTCACCGCGGTGGACCTGGTGCGAGGCCTGGGTGTGCTCACCGGCATGGAAGTGGTCAATGTCCCGGGGGCGACGGGCTGGTACGACACCGACTACGAGGGCAAGCGCGACGCCGCCCTGGAGGCGCTGGCCGGTGGCGATGACCTGTTCGTGATCCACGTCGAAGCCACCGACGAAGCCGGCCACGCCGGGAACCTGGAGGAGAAGGTGAAGGCGTTGGAGAACTGGGACCGGCGCATCTTGGCCGGGCTGGTGGAGGGGCTCGACCAACTGGGTCGTTGGCGCCTGCTGCTGCTGCCCGACCACCCCACCCCGGTGGCGCGGAAGACCCACACCACCGATTCGGTGCCGTACCTGCTGGTCGACTCGGAGGTCGACGGCCCCGGGGGTACCTACTCCGAGCCGGGGACGGCAGCTTCGACCGATGTGCCTGCCCACCAGCTGATGGGTCGCCTGGTCGGGACCGCCTGAGCCGCCGGCCGACCTGTCCCGTCAGTCGCCCTCAGGCGGCCGTCGCCTGGGTGCGATAGGCGTAGCCGTTCGGGCGTAGGACACCGGGGGCGTCATGGAGACCGAAGGCGGGATCTCCGTCGGCGTCGAACCAGATCACCATGGGGGTGCCGAGCCGGGCCAGTGTCTGCAGGTGGCCGGTGACAATGGCTGGGTCGACGTTGTACTGGCCGATCTCGTGGGTGATGGCGGGGTGCCCGGTCGCCCGCTTGAGGTAGTTGACGGTCTGGGTGAGCGCTTGGTCGTCGTCGATGTACCAGTGGAAGTTGACGTAGTCGAGTGGCAGAGCCTTGTAGGCGGCGATGAGCTGGTTGGCCTTGCCGAGGTTGTCGGCGTGGGGCCCTGGCGGCAGTGTGCCGTCGGGGGATGACAGCAGGCTCGCCAGCAGCTTCTTTTGGGTTGGCTTCACGAACGCTCGGCGGGCGAAGTCGTCGGCGGCGGGCTTGCCGGCGTGCTGGCTGAGGTCCTGCCAGGTCAGAAGCGCTGATACGCCCGAGACGATGCCGCCGTTGGTGACGGGGATGCCCAGCGGGTGAGCGACGTCGATGGTGGCCTTCAGCTCGGCGACGTAGTCCGATGCCGAACCGGATACGAACGGGCTGCCGACCTCTTCGTTCTCCACCGCCACCAGACACGGGGGGTTGGCTCGCAGCGAGGCGTTCAGGTTGGTCTTGAACGTCGCCAGATCCTCCGGGGTGTGCGGCGGGAACACGGTGGGCTTGCCGGCGGCACTGGGTTGGGGGTTGTTGCGGATGGTCAGCAAGGTCTGCAGCCCAGCGTCGTCGAAAGTCTTGCGCTCAGCCGCCACGGGAGCGGTGACGTCCTGCTCGGCTCGGATAACGCTGGCGTGGAGCGCCCTCGCCTCGGTCACCATCTCGGCCGGCGTGGTGAGGATGGTCCCGTTGGCGAGTCGCGGGATGAAGGCGCCGTAGGCCATGGATCCGGTGGGCACCCCGCTGCGGATGCAGGCGTTGGGCGCGATGGTGGGGGCGCAGCCCGTTAGGCACAGCAGCAGCATCCCTGCGACCAGAGCCAGTTTGAACTTCATGTAGCGGGTCCCCTTCGGGTGCGACGGCGGGTGTCCGGCTCACAGCAGAGCGCAACACTGTGAGGGATCTGTGAGGTGCCGCGAGTGGTCGATCGAGTCTCGGCATCGTCGCTCGGTTGCTGGATTTGCGGGCCGCTTGCTACGGTGCCCGGCGACCCGAGCGGCAGCACGTCTGGCGTGGAGGTCCGGGTGCGAGCCCAACGGCCGAGCACCATCTCCGCAGCGGGATCGTCTCCCGCCGCACCTTGCCCAGCGACCGCGCCGCCGGCCGCGGGCGTGGCGAAACCCTCCCGCTGGATGCCAGTGGGTGCCGATCCCCTCCGAACCCCTGAGGTGTCCCTATGAGCACTGGCGTCGAACGTTCCGACCTCGAACGCAAGGACCGCAATGATCTGGTCCGCATCGCCGAAGCGCTGGGCGAGAAGGTTCCCAGCCGGGCCAAGAAGGCCGACATCGTGGACCTGATCATCTCCCTGGTTCCCGGTGATCCGCCGGCGCCGGCGGCCGCCAATGACGGGGGCCTCGAGTCGGGTAGACGCATTGACGACGGGGCCGCCCCGGGTGGCGACGACGACGAGGCGGTCGACGCCGTTGCTGCTGCTAGGGGCGGTGATGAGAGCACTGGCGAGCGCGTCGCGCCGGAGGCGGCCGCCTCCGGTGAACCGAAAGCCGGCGACCAGGCGGGTGGCGACGCGGCCATCGGCCAGCCGGACCATCCGCCGACCGGGGACGTCAGGCCGAACGGCGGTCCTGGCAGCCGGGGCGGGCGGAACGGGGGGCAGGCCAGCGGGGGCGGTCAGAGCGGCCCGGTCGGCGACCCGTCGATCCAAGGCGTCCAGCCAGGGCGAGGGGTTCGGGCGGACGAGAGGAACCGGTCACCTCAGGGCAACCAATCAGGCGCAGACGATCAAGCGGGGCAGGGCAACCAGGCGGGGCAGGGCAACCAGGGGACGCAGGGCGACCAGGCGGGGCAGGGCAACCAGGCGGGGCAGGGCAACCAGGGGACGCAGGGCGACCAGGCAGGCGCAGACAACCAGGCGGTGCAGGGAAACCAGGGGCCACAGGGGAACCGGGCGGACCCGGGGAACCGGTCATCACAGGGCAACCAGGTAGGCGCAGCCAATCAGGCGGTGCAGGGCAACCAGCCGAGGCCAGGCAACCAGACCGGCTCAGGGAATCAGACCGGACCAGGCAACCAGGTGAAGCAGGGAAGCCAGGGTGGTCAGGACGAAGGGGACGGCAACCGCCGGCGGCGGCGACGGGGCCGCCAGGGTGGCGGCGGCCCGCAGCAGGAAGAGGAGTTCCAAGGTGAGCCGGTCGAGGTCGAGGGACTGCTCGACCTGCGCGACGAGGGCTACGGCTTCCTGAGGCTCAACGGTTACCTGCCCAGCCGGGACGATGTGTACGTGTCGGTCAAACAGGTGCGCCAGTTCGCCCTCCGCAAGGGTGACAAGGTCGCCGGCGCGGCCCGACCGGCCGGTCGCAATGAGAAGAACCCGGCGCTGTTGCGCATCGACAAGGTCAACGACATCAATCCCGAGCAGGCCCGCGAGCGAGCCAAGTTCGACCAGCTGACCCCGCTGTTCCCGGACGATAAGCTCAAGCTCGAGCTGCGGGGGGCCATGGCGGAGATGACCACCCGGATCATCGACCTCATCGCGCCGATCGGGAAGGGCCAGCGTGGCCTGATCGTCTCGCCTCCAAAGGCGGGCAAGACCACGGTGATGAAGCACATAGCCCGTTCGATCGAGCAGAACCACCCCGACATAGCGCTCATCGTCCTGCTGGTCGACGAGCGACCCGAGGAGGTCACCGACATGAAGCGGTGGCTGCTGCGGGGCGAGGTGGCGGCGTCTACCTTCGACCGGCCCAGCGAGGAGCACACCCAGGTCGCAGAGCTGGTGCTCGAACGGGCCAAGCGCATGGTCGAGGACGGCAAGGACGTGATGATCATCCTCGACGGCATCACCCGCCTCGCCCGCGCTTACAACCTCTCGGCGCCGCCCAGCGGTCGGATCATGTCCGGCGGCATCGACGCCGCCGCCCTCTACCCGCCCAAGAAGATCTTCGGCGCCGCCCGCAATGTGGAGGAGGGCGGCTCACTCACCATTCTGGCCACCGCCCTGGTGGAGACGAACTCGCGCATGGACGACCACATCTTCGAGGAGTTCAAGGGCACGGGGAACATGGAGCTCAAGCTCGACCGCCGGGCCGCCGACCGGCGCATCTTCCCGGCCATCGACGTCGAGGCCAGCTCCACCCGCCACGAGGAACTGCTCTTCGACCGCAAGCAGCTGAGCCAGGTCTGGAAGCTCCGCCGGGTCCTGTCGGGCATGTCGGCCGACGGTCCCGGCGCCGGGTTGGCCGGGCTGGAGCTGCTGATCGACCGCATGTCCAGCTTCAAGAACAACGACGAGTTCCTGGCCGAGATCGCCAAAGCCGCCGGTTAGAGGACGAGCCCCTCAGCGCAGGGGGAAGCCGACGACCGCCTCCAGCTCGGCGATGGCGGCGGCGGGGTCGTTGACCTTGATGGTCGTCATGCCCAACGCCCGGGCCGGCTTCAGGTTGACGCCGAGGTCGTCGAGGAAGACCGCTTCGGGCGGCGTTATCGACAGCAGTTCGCAGGCCAGCTCGTAGAAGCGCGGGTCGGGCTTGCGGACCCCGACCTGGCTCGATTCCACCACCACGTCGAAGTAGCCGAGCACCTCTTCGTGAGGTCCGGAAGTGGCCATCTCGGCGGCCCCCATGGACACCACGTTGTTGGTGAGCAAGCCGGTCTTGAGCTTCTGGCTGCACCGGCGGACGGCCTCGACCATTTCGGGCCGGAGGTCGCCGGCGAGCAGTGCCAACACGGCGCGGGCGTCGACGGGGTGTCCGGCCCGCTCCGCTTCGGCTTCGAAGGCGGTGCAGAAGCCCTCGACGTCGAGCTGGTTGCGCTCGAAGCGGGCCCACGCGTTGTCGTCGGGGTTGGTGGCGTTCAGCCGGCGCAGGAAGCCGTCGGGTAGGTCGTGATCGCGCTCGTAGCCGGCAAAGGCGTCGAACGGGCTGGAGAGGATGACCCCGCCGAAGTCGAACAGGGCGGCTGCGATGGGCACGGCGGTCGATGGTAGGAGGTGACGGATGCCCCGAGGGACGTCTCCAACCCTGTGCCCGACCGCCGGTGACGCATCTGCATCCCACGTGGTTCGAGTGCTGTTTGCTTGACTGAACACCTACATGGCCAGCCACCACGTCGTCGTCGACGGCTCGAACATCGCGACCGAAGGTCGCAGCACGCCCAGCTTGGCGCAGCTCGACGAGGCGGTCCGCTCCTTCGTCGCGCAGCATCCCCACGACAAGCTCACGGTCGTGGTCGACGCCACCTTCGGCCACCGCATCGATCCGTCCGAGCGTCCCGCCTATGAAGAGGCGGTGCTGGCCGGCGAACTGGTGTCGCCGCCGGCGGGGGCCATCGGCCGCGGTGACGCCTTTGTGCTCCAGATCGCCGACGTGGCCGGCGCCGACGTCTTCTCCAACGACTCGTTCCAGGAGTTCCACGGCCAGTACCAGTGGCTGTTCGACGAAGGTCGCCTGATCGGAGGAAAGCCGGTACCGGAGGTCGGCTGGGTCTTCGTGTTGCGTTCGCCCGTGCGCGGACCGACCAGCCGCCGGTCCACTCGCGACACCCGCACCACCCGGTCCCGAAAAGCCAAAGCCACCCAGGCCACCGTCGAGAACACCCCCAAGCTCAAGGCCGGACGGGGCGGCAAGCCACCAACCATCGGTGATGTCATGCAGCCACCGGACGCCGGGGCCGACATCGCCGAGCCGACTGCGGCGACCGGTGCCGCCGGTGCCGCCAACGCCGGCAAAGCGGCCCAGGTCCCGCGCCAGAAGAAGCAGAAGAAGGCCGCCACACCGTTGACGGACGAACCGCGGGTCGCAGCCGCGCCCGTCGACGGGGCCAAGCGGGTCCGGCGGCGGCGGTCGTCCTCGGGAAGCACCGACGCGATCAACGAGACCATGCCGTTCCTCGAGTTCGTCGGCAGCCACGCCATCGGTTCCGAGGTCGAGGGCACGGTCGATCGGTTCTCCTCCCACGGCGCCTACGTCGTGGCTGACGGCGCCCAGTGCTACATCCCGCTCCGGTTGCTGGGTGATCCCCCGCCGCGCAGTGCCCGGGAGGTCCTCACCCTCGGCGAAACCCGCACCTTCCTGGTGGCGTCGATAGACGCCAGCCGGCGCGGCATAGACCTCGTCCTCGGCTCCGAGCCGCCCCCACTCGCCGACCCCGGCGAAGCCCAGGTCCCCAACCCGGAGCCCGATGTGCTCCCCGACCACACCCAGCAAGCCCCGATTGCCGAGGAGGCAGCACCAATGGCAGCAGCAAAAAAGGCGGGGGCCAAGAAGGCTCCAACCAAGAAGGCCACGGCCAAGAAGAGCACCACCAAGAGCACGGCCAAGAAGGTGCCGGTGAAGAAGACCGCCGCCAAGAAGAGCACGGCCAAGAAGACCACGACGAAGAAGAGCACGGCCAAGAAAGCGCCGGCCAAGAAGAGCACCGCCAAGAAAGCGCCGGCCAAGAAGAGCGCGGCCAAGAAGAGCGTGGCCAAGAAGAGCGTGGCCAAGAAGGCGCCGGTCAAGGCGAGCACCGCCAAGAAGACCGCGACCAAGAAGAGCACGGCCAAGAAAGCGCCGGCCAAGAAGGCGAGCCCGCGAACTTCGCGCTAGCCGCGTTCCCGGGAGCGGCCTCATCGAGACCCGTCCCCGGGCGTCACTAGGGTCGCCGGGATGCGCCTGGCCACATGGAACGTCAACTCGCTGAAGGTCCGCCTCCCGCGGGTCGAGGAGTGGCTCGGCTACGCGCAGCCCGACGTGCTCTGCCTGCAGGAGACCAAGTTGGCGGATGCCGCCTTCCCGGCCATGACCTTTCAGGCCATGGGTTACGAGTCAGCGCACCACGGGGAAGGCCGCTGGAACGGCGTGGCGATATTGAGCCGGATCGGTGTCTCCGACGTGGTGGCGGGCTTCTCCGACGGTGGCGAACCCGACCACGAAGCCCGCCTGCTGTGGGCTACCTGCGGGGGGGTTCGGGTCGCCAGTGTCTACGTGCCCAACGGTCGAGAGGTCGGCCACGAGCAGTACCGCTACAAGCTCGACTGGCTGGCCCGGCTACGCGACGAGCTAGCTCGCCAGGGTCACCCCGACGCCCCGGTGGCCGTCTGCGGTGACTTCAACATCGCGCCGACCGATGACGACGTCTACAACCCCAAGGCTTTCGTTGGTGCCACCCACGTCAGCCAAGCCGAGCGTTCGGCGCTGGCCGCCCTGCAGGACTGGGGTCTCGTCGACGTGTTCCGCCGGCGTCAACCGGAGGCCGGGTTGTACTCGTGGTGGGACTACCGCGCCGGCAACTTCCACAAGCACCTGGGAATGCGCATCGACCTGGTGCTCGCTACCCGGGTGCTGGCCGACCGCGCCGCGTTCGCCATGATCGACCGGTTCGCTCGCAAGGGCAGCCAACCGTCCGACCACGCCCCACTGCTCATCGACTTCGAGGACTGAACGTGCCAGAGGCATCGGAACCAACCGGGGAGCCCGAGGAACAAGGGGCCGACCCGGTCACCAACCGGTGGACCAACCTCATCGCCGCCGAACTGGCCCGGCCGGCCAGCCCCCGGCGCGCCGAACTGCACCGCCTCGCCGATGCCACCCGTGAGGTCATCGGCCGCTTGGTGGCCACCGATGCTCCGATCGAAGTTCTGGCTGCCGCCGCCGATGACCTCGAGGCGGTGGCGTCGCGCTTCGACGGCTATCACCAGGGCAGCTTGTACGAGGGCTTCGCCGAATCGGCCAACGCCGGCGGCGATGCCTCTCCGATGTTCGATCACAGCCCCTTGTTGGGCAAAGGCAACCCGATCGCCCCGCCGCTCGAGCTGGAGATCCGCGACGGCATGGTCCACGGTCGAGCCCGTTTCGGTCACCAGTACGAAGGCCCTCCGGGATGCGTCCACGGCGGGTTCATCGCTGCCACCTTCGACGAGTTGCTCGGCTCGACCCAATCGCTCTCGGGCACCCCGGGCATGACCGGCACCCTGACCATCCGCTACCAGCACCCCACCCCGCTGCACACCGAACTGCGCCTGGAGGGCGAGCTCGACCGCGTCGAGGGCCGCAAGGTCTTCACCATCGGACGTCTCTACGCCGGCGACACCATGACCGCCATCGCCCACGGTCTGTTCATCTCCATCGGCATGGAGCGGTTCCGGGACCTGCGGAGCCGCCGCGACGAGCGACTCGGCCCTGACGCTCCCGCCTGAGGCTGGTCAGAGACCCATCATCAGGCGGGTGACGCGGTCCTTGATCGAGGTGGGGGTGACCTGGTCCATGAGGGCCAGCGCCTGGGCGTCGTAGCCGACCAGGTAGCGGGCCCGCGGGAAGCGGGTGGTGAGGGCGCCGGCGATCACCCGGGCGCACTGGCGGGGATGGCCCATCACCGGCTGCGTGATCCGGGTCAACGACAGGGAGCGCTGGTAGCTCGACTCGAACGGCGACCCTTCGTGGCCGGCGACGTCGGCGGCCATTTCTTCCCAGATGCCGGTCTTGAAGCCGCCGGGCTCGACCAGCACCACCTTGATGCCGGCGCTGGCCACCTCGAGCCGCAACGCGTCCGAGACACCCTCGAGCCCGTGCTTGGCCGCCTGGTACCAACCGGTCAACGGCGTTGTGGTCCGGCCGTAGATGGAGGAGACGTTGATGACCCGGCCCTCGCCGGCGGCGCGCATGTGCGGCAGGGCGAGGCGGGTCAGACGCATGGGGGCGATGAGCATGGTCTCGAGCTGGCGGCGGGCCTCCTCGTCGTCGACGTCCTCGATGGCACCGGTGTTGGTGTAGCCGGCGTTGTTGACCAGCCCGTAGAGCTCGAGCCCCTCCAAGGCTGCTTCGCAGGAGTCGGCGTCGGCTACGTCCATCAGGATGGTTTCGACCTCGACGCCGGCCTCGGCGGCCGCCTGGGACACGACCTCGGCCTTGGCTTCGGAGCGGACCGAGCCGATGGAGCGGTGGCCGCGGCGGGCCACTTCGAGCACCGTCTCCAGCCCGATCCCGGAGTTGGCGCCAGTGGTGAGAACTGCCTTGGGTGCCATGTTGAGCGACCCTACCGATAGCTTCTGGCCGATGCGAAAGAACCCCCTCCTCCTCGGTGCAGCCACCGCCGCGCTGTGCCTGTCCCTGGTCGTGGCCTGCTCCAACGACAAGAAGACGACCAAGCCCACGACCCCCACCACCCAGCAGGGCACGTCGAGCACCGGTGGCAGCGGCACCGGCGCCACCAACACCGGCGGCGTGGCTACGGCGGGATCAAGCGGAACGACTGGCAGCAGCAGCACCACCACCTCGAGCGGAGGGACCACCGGTTCCACGGGGGGTGCTACGGGTACGACGGGCTCGACCGGTGGCAACACCGGGAGCGGCGGGACTACTTCTGGGGGAACGAGCGGCGCCAGTGCCACCGGTACCGCCGGCGGGGCGAGCGGCACCGGGACCGCCACCGGCGGCTGACCTAACGCTTGGGGTGGTCGGAACGCTCGGCCAGCCACCGTTCCAGCAGGGGAACCTCGGCGACCAGGTGCTCTTCCAGACCGCTGATGATGGCCCGCTCGACAGCTGCCGCCACCAACGGCGCCCGCACCTTCAGCTCGCCCTGGCTGGTGCGGAGCGTGGCTCCGGCGTTGGCCGGGTCGGGGTCGAAGCGGTAGCTGCCGCGGCACGACAGGCGATCGGCGTAGTTGTCGGGTTCTAGGTGGAACTCGGCCGTACGGGTGGCGAGGTCGTGGTCGGACACCTCTACCCACGTGAGCTTGCCAGGGTCGACCACCGCCCGGACCGCCGCCGACAGGCCACCGACGAACCGGTAGCGCACCCGGAGCCGCACGTGACCGTTGGTGCCGGCACGGTCCAGCACCTCGGGGGCGCCGAGCTTGGGCAGCCCCGCCAGCGCCTTGTAGAAGGCCGGGTCGGTGTAGGCGGCGGCGACATCGGGAGCCGGAGCGGCGAGGCGCTGGGTGAGCTCGAAGTGCATTGGTCCTCACCAGGTCGGCGTCAGGACGTGGGAAGCGGATCACTCGTCGGATCTAGACGTGCCCGGCCACGAGGGTCAGGAGGGTATCGCCGTGCTCGGCCAGCTTCAGGGGGCCGACGCCAGGCAGATCGAGCAGCTCCTCGGGCCGGGTGGGTCGTAGACGGGCGACGGCGTCCAACGTGCGGTCGGGCAGGATCACCTGATCGCCCACGCCGGCCGCCATGGCCCGGTGGCGGCGCCAGGCGCGCAGGGCGGCGAGCAGCTCGGCCTGCTTCGCCCGGTCCTCTACACAGTCTTTCGATGCTGATGCCGCCGAACGCCCGTCCAGCACCGCCCGGCTGGCGGCGACCGACGCGGCCACGGTGGAAGGGAGCGGCGCTGAGGTGACCTCACCCAGGATGGCGGCTGCGTTCAGAACCGAGTCCAAGTAGGGGGACCGGCGCCGGCGGGCGATCCGAGTGTCGAAGCGGCGGCTCTCGGCCCAACTGCAATGCAGCACCCGCTCGGCGCGGGTCATGGCCACGTACACCAACCGCCGCTCCTCTTCGAGAGCTTCGATGGTGTGGGCGTGGCTGATGGGGGCGAAGCCGTCCTCGAGACCGGCCAGGTGGACGACCGGCCACTCCAAGCCTTTGGCGGCGTGGAAGCTGACCACGTCGACGGCTCTGGTCGATGTGCCGTCGTCGTCGCGGTGGATGGCGGCGTGCAGCCAGCCGGGGAATCCGTCGGCCCGAGCGTGGGGGTCGAGGCCCACGAACTCGTGGCCTAGCCCGACCAGCGTCTGGAAGGCGAGGTCGTCACCGTCGACGATGACGGGTTCGCCGGCCTCATCACCGGCCAGCGCGGCAGTGGTGGCGGCCTCCGCCAAGCGCTCGGAGAGGGCGATGTCGAGGTCGGCCAGCTCGGTGGTGAACGGACGGCGGCTGCGGCTCAGCGCCGACAGGGCGTCCCGCACTGCCGGGTGCTTGGTTAGCGAGGAGCGGCCTCGCTCCCGGTAGGGGATGCCGGCGCGCCGCAACGCCGCTTCGATGACGCCCATCTGGGCGTTGGTGCGGACCAGAACGGCTTGGGAGGACCAGGGCGTTCGGGGGCCGTGGTGGTCGCGGATGGCCCGGGCGATGCCGTTGGCTTCGTCGTCGTCGGTGGCGAAGGCCACGACGTCGGGCACCGGGCCGCTCTGGCGGTGGGACTGCATGACCCGGGGGATGCCATGGTCGCCGGCCAGCACCGAAGCGGCGACGGCCAGCACCTGAGGCGTCGAGCGGTAGTTGTCGGTCAGCTCCACCACCTCGCCGCCGGGAAAGAGCTCGGTGAAGGAGAGCAGGCAGGTCGCGTCGGCGCCGTTCCACTGGTAGATGGCCTGGTTGGGGTCCCCGACCACGCACAGATCAGAACGGTCGCCCAGCCAAGCGGTCAGCAACCGGAACTGCAGTGGGTTGACGTCCTGGAACTCGTCCACGAACAGGTGCCGGAACCGCCACCGTTGGGCGGCGGCGAAGTCACGATCGCCTTCCAGGGCATCGGCGCACTGCGACAGCAGGTCGTCGAAGTCGATGAGGCCCTTGCGGTGCTTCTCCTCTTCATAGGACCGGTACCAGCCGGCGATCTGTTCGAACGCCGATGTCGGCCGGCGGTGGGCGGCGGTGGCGGCCTCGGCGTATTGCTCGGGCGGCACCATCCGCGCCTTGGCCCACTCGATCTCGGTAGCCACATCACCGGTGGAGCTGCGGGCCCGGCCCGAGACGATGCGGCCCAGCAGCCGCGCCTTTCGGTCGAGCAAACTCGGCGGCCGCCGGTCGGCGCCGGCCCAACGGTGGCGGAGTTGGGCGTGGGCGTTGGCGTGAAACGTGCCCGCCGCCGGCAGGTCTCGCAGCTCCATGGCCCCCAGGCGGGTGGTGAGCTCGGCCGCCGCCTTGCGGGTGAAGGTCAGGGCCAGGACGTGTCGGGGATCGGCGTCCCCGTCGAGGCAGCGGCGGCCTATCCGCCGGGTGAGCACCCGTGTCTTGCCCGAACCCGCTCCGGCCAGGACGCACAGGGGGCTGGCCTCGGTGGTCACCGCCCGCCGCTGACCCTCGTCCAGCCCGGCGAGGAGGTCGGCCTGGTCCACAGGCGGAGGCTACGTCGGGCGGCTGGCTCAGGAGCCGAGCCGACAGGCGAAGCGACCAGACAAGCACGTGCCCGTTTGTCAGGCGCAGCCTGGCGAAGAAGGTTCGACGCGACCGGGGCAACCTATCCGCAGATCGTGAGAGCCGAGCCGACAGCGAGGCGAGGCCAAGTACGTGTCTGTCGTAAGTCGCAGCCAGGCGAAAGAAGGGTGCGGCACGGGCAACCTCACAGAGCAGGTCCTGAGACGGGCGCGCCTACGCTGCGGCCGTGGCCTTTCCCCGCAAGCTGTTGAACGACACCGAGGAACTGGTCCTCGAACTCCGCCCCCACTGGTGGTTCCTCGCCCCTTCAGTGGCGGCGCTCGTCGTCGCCATCGTCATCGGCATCATCGCCCTGGCCAAAGCCACAGACGGCACCGGCGGAACGGCGCTCAAGATCGGGGCCGGCGTGCTCGTACTGGCGGCGGTCGTGTACTTCGTGATCCGGTACCTGGTGTGGACCACCACCAACTTCGTGCTAACCAGCGACCGGATCGTGAGCCGCCGCGGCGTCTTCTCCAAGCAGGGCATCGAGATCCCCCTGGAGCGGATCAACACCGTCTTCTTCCACCAAGGGTTGTTCGAGCGCATGATCGGTGCCGGCGACCTGACCATCGAGTCGGCCGGCGAGCGTGGTTCCGAGCCGTTCACCGACATCCGCCGGCCGGCCTTGGTGCAGCGCGAGATCTACGTGCAGATGGAAGGCAACGACAACCGCAAGTTCGACCGGATCAACACCAACATCGGCACCGGCATGGCTGGCCAGGCGCCGGCGGCAGGCCTGTCCACCGCCGAGCAGCTCGAGAAGCTTCATCAGCTCGCCCAGCAGGGTGTCCTGACGCCCGAGCAGTACGAAGCCGAGAAGGCCAAGCTGCTCAACCAGTGACGTGCTGATGGCAACCACCTGCGCCGGTTGCTCCCGGCTCGGCGCTGGCGCTTGGCTCGCCGGCCGGCTCCAGTCCGTCACAACGCGGCGCAGCCGCGAGGCGGAGCAGCATGACCGATTGACACTCGGATGGCGCAGCCGGTCCTGGCGAGGCCTGCCGAGCTGGGACCCGATGTGAGGGTCGTGAGCCTGGTCCCCTCAGCCACCGAGACGCTGCTGGCGTGGGGGGTAGTGCCCGTAGCGGTCACCCGGTTCTGCGAGCACCCGGAGTTGCCACCGGTCGGCGGCACCAAGGACCCTGACATCGACGCCATCGTGGCCCTCGCCCCGGATCTAGTGGTGATGTGCCGGGAGGAGAACCGGCGCCAGGACGCCGACGCCCTTCAGGCTAAAGGGGTGGCGGTGCACGACATCGTCCCGGAAACGGTGGCCGAGGTCGAGCCGGCGTTGGGTTCGCTGGCCGCGGCGCTCGGGTTCGAGCACCCGCCCGTCCCGTACGGCCCCGTCCCCGCCGCCGAACCGCTCGGCCTGTCTGCCTTTGTGCCCATCTGGAGGCGGCCGTGGATGTCGATGGGTGGCGCCACCTACGGCTCGTCGGTGTTGAACGCCATCGGGGTGAGCAACGTGTTCGCCGGTGCCTGGCCCGGCGCGGAGCTGACCGACGCCGAGCGCTACCCCGAGGTCAGCCTCCCTGAAGCGGCCGAGCGCCGGCCGGACGTGGTGCTGCTCCCGTCGGAGCCCTACCCGTTCAAGCCCCGCCACCACGCCGAGCTAGAGGCCGTGGCCCCGGTCGTCCCGGTCGACGGGCAGGATCTCTTCTGGTGGGGAGTCCGGACGCCGGCAGCGCTGAGCCGGCTGCGGGCAGCCATCGGTTCGGCAGCCGGCGCGGCTGCTGGCAAGATGTCGCCATGACAGGAATCTGTGAAGGACGGGTGTGCGTGATCACCGGTGCCGGCCGCGGCATCGGGCGCGAACACGCCCTCATGTTGGCCGAGCAGGGTGCCAAGGTGGTGGTGAACGACATCGGCGGTGAGATCGACGGCAGCGGCAAGTCGATCGGTCCCGCTCACGACGTGGTCGAGGAGATCGAGGCCATGGGCGGCGAGGCGGCCGCCAACGGTGACGACATCTCCAGCTTCGACGGGGCCGGCAACCTCATCCAGCAGGCCATCGACACCTTCGGCGGCCTAGACGTGGTGATCAACAACGCCGGCATCCTCCGGGACCGGATGCTCACCAACATGACCGAGGCCGAGTGGGACGCCGTCATAGCCGTGCACCTCAAGGGCACCTGGGGCCCGTCACGCCACGCCGCCGCCTACTGGCGTGAGCGCTCCAAGGCCGGTGAGACCAACGACGGCCGCATCATCAACACCAGCTCGCCCTCGGGCATCTACGGCAACGTCGGCCAGACCAACTACGGCGCCGCCAAGGCCGGCATCGCCTCCTTCACGATCATCGCCGCCAAAGAACTGAGCCGTTACGGCGTGACCGTCAACGCCATCGCTCCCGCCGCCCTCACCCGCATGACCGAGAACCTCGGCATGGGCCAAGCCGACGAGGAAACCAAAGAGAAGTTGTCGCCGCGCTGGATCGCCCCGATCGTCACGTGGCTGGCGTCACCGGAGAGCCAGGACGTCACCGGCCGGGTGTTCGACGTGACTGGCCAGGCCCTGTCGGTGGCCGAAGGTTGGCACCGCGGCCCCACCGAGGAGAACCCCACCGACGACCCCACCGCCCTCGGCCCCATCGTCAAGCGCCTGGTCGGCGAGGCCCGGCCCAACGCCAACATGTTCGGCTTCGATGAAAGTTGAGGTCTGAAGATGCCCATCAACCCTGACGCCGTCGGCGCCACCAGCGATCCGGGCTTGCACTCCTGGGGCTCCAAGGACGCCATCCTCTACGCCTTGGGGGTGGGCGCCGGCGCCGCCGATCCGCTCGACGAGCTGGCCTTCACCACCGAGAACACCCAGGGCGTGGATCAGGCCGTGCTGCCCACCATGGCCGTGGTGCTAGGCGTCGGGGGCAGCTCGGCGCTCGGATCGATCGGCTCGTTCAACCCCGCCATGCTGGTGCACGGCGAGCAGGCCATAGAGCTGCACGGTCCCATCCCGGTCAAGGGCGAGGTGTCCACGGTGGGGGAGATCACCGGCGTCTGGGACAAGGGCAGAGGGGCGGTGATCGAGACCCGCTCGGTGTCCACCGACACCAGCACCGGTGAGGCGCTGTTCACCAACACCTCCTCGGTGTTCATCCGCGGCGAGGGCGGCTGGGGCGGCGACCGGGGGCCGTCCGGGGCCAAGAACGTGGCCCCCAAACGCGAACCGGACCACACCCGCACGCTGCCGACCCGCATAGACCAGGCGCTGCTCTACCGGCTGTCGGGTGACCGCAACCCGCTGCACACCGACCCGGCCTTTGCCGCCATGGGCGGCTTCGACCGGCCCATCCTCCATGGCCTGTGCACCTACGGCTTCACCGGCCGAGCCCTGCTGCACGAGCTGTGCGGCGGCGACCCCAGCCGGTTCAAGTCGATGGAGGGGCGCTTCACCTCACCGGTCCTGCCCGGCGAATCGCTGACGGTCAAGGCGTGGGTCGACGGCGGTGAAGCGGTCTTCCAGACCACCGGCGACGACGGCCGCGTGGTCATCGACGCCGGCCGGGCCACGTTCGCGGCCTGAACCGATCAGAAGAGCTTCAGCTCGTCGCTCTCGATGCCGCGGAGCTGGTCGTAGTCGACCTCGATCCACCCGATGTCGCGGGTGGCGGCCAGCACCTTGGCTTGGGGCTTGACCTGCTGGGCCACGAACAGGCCCCGAACCGGGCGCAGCATCGGGTCACGGTTCAGGAACTCCAGGTAGCGGGCGAGCTGTTCGACGCCGTCGATCTCGCCACGGCGCTTGACCTCTACGGCCACCGTGGCGCCGGACGCGTCCCGGCACAGCAGGTCCACCGGGCCGATGTCGGTGGGGTACTCGCGGCGCACCAACGTGAGGCCGGCCTCCATCTCGGCACAGTTGCCGGCCAGCAGCACCTGCAGGTGCGCCTCGACGCCGTCCTTCTGCAGGCCCGGGTCAACGCCCATGTCCCAGGCCGAGTCCGACAGCACCTGCTCGATGGTGATCGTCAGCGTCTCGCCCTTGGCGCCGGTGACCACCCACCGGTCGTCGGTCTCGGTCAGCCGGTTCGGCGCGTTCATCCAGTTCAGGGGCTTGTAGGCGCCGCCGTCGGCATGCACGGCGACGCAACCGTCGGCCTTGACCATCAGCAACCGGGTCGCCATCGGTAGGTGAGCGCTGAGCCGACCCTGGTAGTCCACCGAGCAGCGGGCGATCACCAGGCGCATATGGCCGCAACGTAGCCGGAGAGGTGGGCGGCCTCTGGCTACAGAGGTTCGATGCGAATGGGAACCGGAGCACGGGCGGAGAGGGCTCGGCGGGTCGCCGGCAAGCAGTGGCCACGACCAGCGCATCCCCGGCGGAGGGCTTCTTGCGGGACGCTCGCGAGCGAAGGTGGCGGCGTGTCGGGCTAGCACCTCGTCGACGGGCACGACGTGGGATACGTCCTCACGGAGGCGTTGACCGGCGACCACCGGATCGAAGTGACCCTCGACCGCCGCCCTCACACGCGGTGGTAGAAGCCCGCGCCGGCTAGACGCCGACCGAGCGGCTGCGTCACTTGCGCTTCTGCATGCGCTGGCGGATCAGCTCCCGTCGATCTTGCAGTTCCCGGTAGGTGAGCTGGTTCGTCTGCTCGGGGTCGACCCCGAAGCTGGCCTTCATGCCCGTGAGGTCAAGCTCCCAGCTGCTCAAGTCCATGCCCACGTCCCGGGCGATGCGCGCGCCGTGAATGGTGGCGAAGTGGGTGGACATCTTGGCGATCTCGGCGAAAAGGTCCAGGTCAGGGGCCAGGGTGGCGATGGCACCGTCCAGGAACACCATGTTCTTGACGAACAGCATGAGCTCCTTGGGGATGCGGGCGCCGTAGCCGAGCAACGCCTTGACCACCCGCTGGATCTCGGCGGTCAGTTCCTCGGGCGAAAGGGTGGTGGGGTCGACCGCCGGCCGGTCGAGGCCCAGGTCCTTGATGACGGCGGCGAGGTCCGTGTCGGCGGGCAGGGCGCCCATGTCGCGCAGAGCAGCCATCTGGGTGGTGAGGTCGTTCATGGACGCGCCCACCAGCAGCCGCAGGAAGGCTTGGCGGCGGGGCTCGGGCAGGCGCCCGGTGATGCCGAAATCGAGCAGGGCGGTGCGGCCATCGGGCAGCACGAACAGGTTCCCACCATGCAGGTCGCCGTGGAAGATGCCGTGGAACATGCACCCTTCGAGGAACCCGACCATGCCGGTGCGGACGATCTCCTCGGTATCGAGGCCGGCGTCCTTCATGCCCACCACGTCGTCGAAGGCAAAGCCATCGAGGCGCTCCATCACCAGCACCCGCGCCGTGACCAGATCGGGGTGCGGGCGGGGGATGACGTAAGCGGTGGCACCGAGGGCGCTGAACATGGCGGCCACGTCGAGCATGTTCTCGGCTTCGAGGCGGAAGTCCAGCTCCTCGGTGATGGTCTCGGCGAACAGGTCGACCAGCGCCGGCGGGTTGGCCAGGGCGGCGACGGGGATGCGACCCACCAAGAAGGGCGCCATCCAGGCCATGACCTTGAGGTCCTGGTGGACCAGGGTCCGGACCCGGGGCCGTTGCACCTTGACCACCACCGGCTCGCCGGTGCGGAGGGTGGCGGCGTGGACCTGGGCGATGGAGGCGGCGGCCAGGGGAGTGCGCTCGAACGACGAGAACACGGCATCGAGCGGGCGTCCGAGATCGGTCTCGACCACCTCGCGCACGCTGGCGAAGGTCTCGGGCGTCACCTGATCGCGGCACTTCTTGAACTCGGTGACCAGCTCTTCGGGGAACAGCCCCTCGCCCGAGGAGATGATCTGGCCCAGCTTGATGTAAGTCGGCCCGAGGTGCTCGGCGGCGCGGCGCAGCCGGCGCGACAGCCCCGACCGCGAGGTCGACTGGTCCTTGCGCCGGTCGGCCAGCGCCCACCCGCCCACGGCGGCGCCCAGGTGGCCGGCGACCCGCACGACCCGGAGGCCGGGCGGCACCCGTTGGGGGCGGGTCAGCTCCGGCAGCGAACGGCGTACGACCTGGCGCATGGCGGGCACGGCGCGCCGCCAGCTCATGGCATCGGGATCGACCAGCCAGGGCGCGTGATCGCTGAACGCCCCTATTTCAAGGTCGGCCGGCCGGCCGTCGTCCGGCGGCGTCGGTTGACCGTCGGTCGCCGGTTCGGTGTCGGGCACGGGCGGGATTCTCGCAGCCCCCCGTTGGTGGGCCGCCATTCAGGATCTGCGCGGATGGGTTGCCCTGCTACGTCGCCCCGTTCTTTCGTCGGCTGCGCCTGGCAAACGGCACGTGCTTGTCCGGTCGCCTCGCCTAGCTGGTCGCCTAGCTCGGCTCCTGAGGGTCTGCGCGGACAGGTCGCCCTGGTCGCGTCGCACCGTTCTTTCGTCAGGCTGCGCCTGACGAAGGGGCACGTGTTGTCTGGCGCCTCGCCTAACGGCTCTGCTCCTCAACGAAGTGCGGCGGTCGCCGTTCGGTCAGCGCGGCCACGCCCTCGGCGTAGTCGGGTTCACCGATCAGCTGTTCGAGCAAACGCTCGCTGCGGGTGACGGCCGTACCCAGGTCATCGTGCAGGTCGGCGTAGAGCTGGTGCTTGGTGACCCGCAGCGAGGTGGGCGACACCTCCGACGCCAGCGCTCGGGCGTAGCCGAGGACGAAAGGCATCAGCTCCTCGGACGGCAGGACCTTGTTGACCAAGCCCATGGTGACCGCCTCCTCGGCCAGCACCACCCGGCTGGAGAGCAGCAAGTCGGCGGCGTGGCCCACACCAACGATGCGGGGAAGCACCCAGGACAGCCCGTACTCGGCGGGCAAGCCCAAGCGGGCGGTGGAGGTGGTGAGCTTGGCGCCGTCGGCGGCGAAGCGCAGGTCGCAGAAGCAAGCCAGCACCAGGCCCACGCCCGCCGCCGGCCCGTTGATGGCGGCGATCACCGGTACCGAAAGCCCGAAGTGGAAGGCGAAGGGGTGGTCGAATTCGGTTCGCACGCCGTAACCCGGGGTGGCCAGGTCGGGACCCGTGCCCGGGTCGTAGGTGCCCGCGTCGGCGTGCCGGCCGAGGGCAGCAGAGTCGGCTCCGGCGCAGAAACCACGGCCCGCGCCCGTGACCACGACCGCCCGCACCGCCGGGTCGGACTCGGCCCGGGCCAGCGCCGCTCGGTACTCGGTGTGCATGCGTCCGGTCCAGGCGTTGAGCCGGTGGGGCCGGTCGAGGGTCACGGTGGCGACGCCCTGCTCGACCTCGTAGCGCACCGTGGCGGTGGTCGGTTCGTCCATGGCCCATGGTCGCACGCCGGTGGCGCTGGTTCGCTGGCCCGTTGGCGTGGCCGTGCGAGCCGCCGGCACCGGACAAGTACGCTCAGTGGCCGTGCAGGCACCGGGTGAAGGGCGGAAGACCCAGGCGGCCGAACCGGCGACGCCGGTCACCGCCCCCGACTCGGGCTCGGGCCGACCCGATCAGGGTTTGGCCCTGTTGGGTTCCTTCCTGGCCAGCGTCCCCCTGCCCATGGCGTTGGTCGACACCGATTTGTCCATGAGCCGTGCCAACCCTGATATGGCCGCCGCGCTGGGTTGGGCCACCGATGAGATCAGCGGTCGTTCCATCGGCGAAGCCATGCCCGGTCTGGCCGGCACGATCACCCCGGCCGTGGAAGAGGCCATGGCCACCTCCCGGCCGGTGATCGGCGTCGAGGTGAGCGACCAGGGTGGCATCAAGCCGGGGACGCGCCACTGGCAGGTGAGCACCTTCCCGGTCCTCGACCCTGACGGCGGTTTGCTGGGCGCCGGCCTCTACATGGTCGACGTGACCAGTGACCATCGCGCCGCCAAGGACCTGGTCGACCGGGCCCGCCGGCTGGCGGCCCTGGCATCGCTCGGCCAGCGCGCCTTGGTCGGCCGGCCCCTGCCGGCGCTGCTCGAAGACGCGGTGCGGCTGGTGTCCAGCACCCTCCGTGTCGTCGCCAACGTGCTCGGTGTCGCCATTCAACGCACCCGCGCCGAGGACGAGGTCCGCGCCAGCCATGCCCGAGTCGACCTCTCCTTGCGCTCTGGTGGTCTGATGAGTTGGGAGTGGGAGCTTGGAACCGGAGCGCTGCGGTGGGAGGGCAGCCTGCCGGGGATGGACGAGGACCGGCCCTTCGCGTCGACCCTGGAGGAGTTCATCGAACGGGTGCACCCCGAGGACCGGGACCACATCGCTCGCGACATCGAGCAGATGGGGTCGGTAAGCGACGAACACCACTCGACCTTTCGCCTTCTGCGTGAGGGGCAAGAACCGCGTTGGCTCGAGGCACGCGGTCAGCTGGTCAAGGACGAAGACGGCACGGCTGTGCGCCTGGCCGGGGTCGTCGCCGACGTCACCGAACGGCGGCTGATCGAGGAGATCAAGGGTTCGTTGCTGGAAGGCGAGCACCGGGCCCGGATCGCCTCGGAGCTGGCCGGGGCGCGCCTCTCGATCCTGGCCGAAGCAAGTTCGGCATTGGGCAACTCGCTGGAACCTCGAGCCACGCTGCGCGTGCTGCACGATCTCCTCCTGCCCCGGCTATGCGACGCGCTGGTCCTTTACGCGGTGGAAGACGGCGAGCCGGACGAGGTCGTGCTCGACCACATCGATCCGGCCATGAGCGGCGTTCTCACCGCCATCCGCGAGAAGCGGCACGAGGTGGGTGGCGAGGGGCTGTGGAGCGCCCGGCGAGCGGTGCGCACCGGCCAGTCCGAACTGCTCGGCCGGATCACCGACGACGACCTGGTGGCGGCGGCGGTCGACGACGAGCAGCTCAGGTTGTTGCGAGAGCTGGCGGTCAACTCCTCCATCTGCCTCCCGCTGGTCGCCCGCGGACGGGTGGTAGGCGCCCTTTCGATGCTCCGCGGCGGCGATCGGCCGACCTTTACGCCCGACGACCTCGCTCTCGTTGAGGAGCTGGCGGCGAGAGCGGCGCTGGCGGTGGACAACGCCCGCCTGTTCGAGTCCCGGAGTTCGGTGGCCCGAACGCTGCAGAGATCGTTGCTGCCGGCGGCGCTGCCCGCCATCCCCGGCGTCGACGTGGCCACCCAGTACCGGGCGGCGAGCGGCGAGATCGAGATCGGCGGTGACTTCTACGACGTTTTCGAGGTCGGCGGCGGAGCGTGGGCGGCGGTCATCGGGGATGTGTGCGGCAAGGGGACGGTGGCGGCGGCGTTGACCGGCCTCATCCGCCATACCGTCCGGGCGGCGGCGGTGCGAGAGGTGCAGCCGAGCCAGATCCTGCGCTTCACCAACCAGGTGCTGCTCGACCAGATCGACGACACGCGCTTCTGCACCGCGGCTGTGATCCGCATCGAACCGACCGATCGTGGCTTGGCCATGACCGCCTCCTGCGGCGGGCACCCGCTGCCTCTGGTGGTCAGGGGTGACGGCACGGTCGAGAAGGTCGAATGCGCCGGCACCCTGGTGGGCGTTGTGCCCGACCCGCAACTACGGGACCAGGAGATCCTGCTGGCCCCCGGTGAGTCCATCGTCCTATACACCGACGGCGTGACCGAAGCCCGTTGCGGCGGCGAGCTGTTCGGCGACGGCCGCTTGGTGGACGTTCTGACCGGCCAGCAGGACCTCGACGCCTTCGCCCTCACCGACCTGGTCGAGAGCGCAGTAGAGGACTTCCAAGGCGACGCCGGCAACGACGACACCGCCATCATGGTGCTCCGCGCATCTCCGGCCTGAACTTGTCGCAGTTCTCACCCGCAGGGGTGCACAACTGCGACAAGTTCGTGCGGCGCCGCAGGTGCTCGCCGCGTCAGCGGCGGGTTACGGCCAGGACGCGGTTGACCAGGGCGGGGTGGCAGACCAGGAGGTCGGGCAGGTAGGGGTCGGGCTGGTTGTAGCGAAGGGCGCCTCCGTCGATGCGGCTGCAGTGAAGGCCGGCCGCCCTCGCCACCGCCACCGGGGCGGCGGAGTCCCACTCGTAGTGGCCGCCGGCATGCGGGTAGACGTCCGCCGCCCCCAGGACCACGGCGGCGACCTTGGCACCGGCGGAGCCCATGGTGACCAGATCGCCGTCCAGGGCGGCGGCCACTTCGGCGGCCACCGCGGGGGGACGGCTGCGGCTGACGATCACCCGCGGTCGCTCGGGCACGCCGCCGGGTTCGGGGGCGGGCGGTCGGGTGGCCAGGGTCATGTGCTGGGCGGGGAGCGCAACTGCTCCGGCCACGGCCTGCTCGTCGATCACCAACGCCACGTGAACGGCCCAGTCGGCGCGCCCCGCTTCACCGAACTCCCGGGTTCCGTCCAGTGGGTCCACCACCCACACCCGATCGGCGTCGAGCCGTGACCGGCCGCCGGGGCCGTCTTCGGCCAGGCCTTCCTCCGACAGGACCGCGTCGTTCGCGAACTCCTCGGCCAGCCGACCCATGATGAAGTCGTGCGAAGTGCGGTCGCCCTGATCCTTGATCTCCCGCTCGGAGGCGCCGGCCTCTTGCAGCCGCTCCCGTAGCTCGAGCAGCCGCTGACCCGCCTGGTGGGCGATCTCGGCCGCCAACCGGTGGTCGCGGTCGGTGGTCTTCTCAGCGGCCATCGGCCCGTTCTAACCGGCTGCGCCGTACCGGTCGAAAGCCTGACCACTTTGGTCGGGATTCGGCACCGGCAATAGCCTGATCGCTCACCTCTGCACCCTTTCGGACGACTAGCCACTGATGAGCACCACCTACCAGCTCTCGGATCTCAAGGCACTCGAAGCCGAGTCCATGCAGATCATGCGGGAGGTGGCGGCCGAGTTCGAGCGTCCGGTGTTGCTGTTCTCCGGCGGGAAAGACTCCGTCGTCATGTTGCGGCTGGCCGAGAAGGCGTTCTGGCCGTGCCCCATCCCCTTCCCCGTCATGCACATCGACACCGGCCACAACTTCCCCGAGGTCATGGCCTTCCGTGACAAGCGGGTCGGTGAGCTGGGCGCCCGGCTGGTGGTCGCCTCGGTGCAGGACGCCATCGACCAGGGCGTGGTCACCGAGGAGACCGGTCCGAAGGCCAGTCGCAACCGGCTGCAGACGGTGCCGCTGCTGGAGGCCATCGAGTCCCACGGTTTCGACGCGGTGTTCGGCGGCGCTCGCCGCGATGAGGAGAAGGCCCGGGCCAAGGAGCGGGTGTACTCCTTCCGCGACGAGTTCGGCCAGTGGGACCCCAAGAACCAGCGGCCCGAGCTGTGGCACCTCTACAACAGCCGTCACCGCCGGGGTGAGCACATCCGGGTGTTCCCGATCAGCAACTGGACCGAGCTGGACATCTGGCAGTACATCGCCGACGAGGGCGTCGAGATCCCCCACATCTATTACGCCCACCGCCGCAAGGTCTTCGAGCGCGACGGCATGCTGCTGGCGCTGTCGGATTTCGTGACCGTCATGGACGGCGAGGAGGTCTTCGAGGAGACCGTCCGCTACCGCACCATCGGCGACGCCTCTTGCACCGGCGCCGTGCGCTCCGGCGCCGCCACCGTCGACGAGGTGATCGCCGAAGTCGCCGCCACCCGCATCACCGAGCGGGGCGCCACCCGAGCCGACGACCGCTCATCGGAAGCAGCCATGGAAGACCGCAAGAAGGAGGGCTACTTCTAGTGCCGACTGAGCTGTTGCGGTTCGCCACCGCCGGGTCGGTCGATGACGGCAAGTCAACGCTCATCGGGCGGCTGCTCTACGACTCCAAGGCCATCTTCGAGGACCAACTCGACGCCATGGAGAAGACGTCGGTGCAGATGGGCGCCGAGTACACGAACCTGGCGTTGCTAACTGATGGCCTGCGGGCCGAACGTGAGCAGGGCATCACCATCGACGTCGCTTACCGCTACTTCGCCACGCCCAAGCGCAAGTTCATAATCGCCGACACCCCTGGCCACATCCAATACACCCGCAACATGGTCACCGGCGCGTCCACCGCTGATCTGGCCCTCGTGTTGATCGACGCTCGCAAAGGCATCGTGGAACAGTCCCGCCGGCACGCCTTCCTGGCCAGCCTGCTGCGCATCCCCCACTTGGTGGTGTGCGTCAACAAGATGGACCTGGTCGGTTGGTCCGAGGAGGTGTTCGAGCGGATCAAGGACGAGTTCCGGGCCTTTGCCATGAAGCTCGACATCGCCGACCTCAGCTTCATCCCCGTTTCGGCCCTCAAAGGCGACAACGTGGTCGACCGCAGCGCCAACATGGGGTGGTACGAGGGCGGGTCACTGCTGCACCACCTCGAGGAGGTGCACATCGCCTCGGACCGCAACCTGATCGACGCCCGCTTCCCCGTGCAGTACGTGCTGCGCCCGTTCTCCGACGTCTTCCACGACTACCGTGGCTACGCCGGCGTGGTGTCGGGCGGCGTCTTCAAGCCGGGTGACGAGGTGGTGGTGCTGCCGTCGGGCTTCTCATCGACCATCGCCTCCATCGACACCTATGACGGCCCGATCGAAGAGGCCTACACGCCCATGTCGGTGGCCATCTCCCTGACCGACGACATCGACGTGTCCAGGGGCGACCTCATCTGCCGCCCTCACAACCAGCCCAGCGTCGGTCAGGACATCGAAGCCATGGTGTGCTGGATGAGCGACACCGCCGAACTGGTGCCCCGCTCCAAGCTGGCCATAAAGCACACCACCCGCTCGGCCCGAGCCCTGGTCAAGGACCTGCAGTACCGCCTCGACGTCAACACCCTGCACCGCGACGAGCACGCCCAAGGCCTGAAGCTGAACGAGATCGGCCGGGTGACCCTGCGCACCACCCAACCGCTCTTCTACGACCCCTACCGCCGCAACCGCACCACCGGCTCCTTCATCCTCATCGACGAAGCGACCAACGACACCGTCGGTGCCGGCATGATTCTGTGAGGTTTCGCCGCCGAACCGGAGGTTCGACGACGATCTTGAGGGCGCCGCCTGCGGCGGCTCTGTCTTGTTGTCGGGCGACAGGCAGAGCCGGATCGCCCGACGGTGAGGGGGCACGCAGGAGCGTTCCCCCTCTCGCTCCCCCTCCTTCCTGGCGCTCGATGGCGACGGTGGTCGGGGGGAGCGCCGGAGGTGGGGATGATGGCTGACAACGTCACTTGGCATGGCGGAGCCGTGGGGAGGGAGGACCGGCCCCACTTGGGGGCGACGGTCTGGTTGACGGGGTTGTCGGGGTCGGGGAAGTCGACGGTGGCGGTGGTGCTGGAGGCGCTGCTGGTCGGCAGCGGCCGGCCGGCGTTCCGGTTGGACGGCGACAACCTGCGCCACGGCTTGAACTCCGACCTGGGCTTCAGCGAGGCCGACCGGACCGAGAACGTCCGCCGGGCGGGAGAGGCGGCCCTGCTGCTGGCCGACGCCGGAGTGGTGGCGCTGGTGCCACTCATCTCGCCGTACCGCGCCGGCCGAAGTGCCGCCCGCGCCGCCCACGACGCCGCCGGCGTGCCGTTCATCGAGGTCTTCGTCGACACGCCGATCGAGGAATGCGAACGCCGCGACCCCAAGGGCCTCTACGCCAAAGCGCGGGCCGGGGAGATCACCGGTTTCACCGGAGTCGACGACCCGTACGAGGCACCGATGCATGCGGACCTGGTGCTCACCCCGACCGACGGCGACCCCGAGTCGCAGGCCCGGGCTGTCCTCGAACTTCTGTGAACCACATCCTTTTGCTTGTTGTCCCGGCCGGGGTCCCAACCCCGCCTCCTTCGTTCGGGCGGCGCATGAATTGCTGATTTCCCGACCGGGTGACCGGCGGACGGGTTGCCGATTGACAAGCCTTTGAGTCGGTGTCGTTGTGTCCTATCGAGAGACCACATCGATGCGACAAAGCAATATGACACCCGGCGGTGCGGTGGTGGTAGTGACCGTCTCGACGTGGTCCTTGACGCCCTCCGAGCGCAGCGCGCTCACCATGGCCGACGAGGGCCGCCGGCCCGTCGTCAGCGCCAGTTGGCGAAGATCGTAACTGTGCCGTTGCGCTGACCGTGGATGTGCAGCAGGTCTCGCAGGAACCGCAGGACCTGGGACTGCCCGGTTGACGGTCCGACTATCACGGCATTGACCCCGCTCTTGCGCAGGTAGCCGAGGTAGCTCTGTCGTTCAGCAGGCAAAATGGGAACTGCCGAGGCCGAGCCGTTCGCGAGGACCTCGAGTCGCTGGGCTAGCGGCGTGATCGGCCCGTTCACCTGAGGGCCGGGGACGATGACGCCGCCCTGGATGAGGTTGAACCGGTAGTCCGAGGTGACCTGCCAAAACATCGAGTCGTATTCGAAGTAGGGCACAGCGATAGCGACGGCGCGATGTGGCAGAAGCCGGTCGAGTGCTGCATGATCGCTGAACACCCTGGGGGTCTGGTCGGCGCTGGCAATGGTGGGGCTCGGCGCCAAAGTGGCCAGGGTGAGCGCGGTGGCGCCGAGCAGGGCCTGTCGGCGCCGTCCGGGCGGTTGGTCGAGCAGCGCGTCGATGGTCACTGCCACGATCGTGGCGATGGCCAAGTAGGCCAGCAGCATGAAGCGGCTGACCACGACGTCGCCGAGTACAGGCAGGTGTCTGAGCAGCTGCCACGGGGCGGGGATGCCTGTGCTGATGCCACCGACCTCGATGAAGCTGCCAAAGGCTAGGACGGTCGAGGTGGCCAATACGATGCCGGCGGCCACTATCTCTGCTCGTCGGCGCATGACCACCAAGGCGGCGGCGATCAGGACGATCAGGGGAACGCCGAGGTAGCCGTTGCTTTCATTGAAACCCCGCCAGCGGGCGGCTATCTCCTTAGTGCCCGTGGTGTGTAGCAGTTGGTAGCCCGTGGGCACGACCAGCGTCTCGGCGTCCAGTACATACCGAGAGATGTTGGGCAGGCAGCAGCCGGCCGCTTGTGGTCCGGCAAACTGGAAGCCGATCAGTGGACCGCCAGTGCCGAGGGCCACCAGCCCGGCAATGACCAGACCGCTCAGGCCGCGGGCCATCCGCTGCCTGAGCTGCGTTGTCGAGCGGGACAGAACGATGACCGCCACCAAGCCACAGCCGATCGCGGTGACCAGTAGGACCTCCTCACCAATCAGCAGTTGCGCCGTGGCGGCCAACCCGAGGGCAACACCCACCAGGCGTGGCGAGCGGCGTTGCCGAATGAACAGCTCGTGCAGGCACAGCAGCGCGACCGGCGGGAAGATGGTAATGAGCAGGTGGGCGTGCCCTTCGAGTTCGACGATCATGTACGGCGAGAACCCGTAAACCAGGCCACCGACGAGCGAAGCGCTCGGGTGGTGCACGAAGCGGCCGATCACGGCCCGAGCGGCCAATCCCGAAAGCACTGGGCTCGCCGTCATCAGGAGGTTCCACGACAAGATCGGCCCGAACCACAGCGTGATAGGAGCCATCAACAAGCTCGGCAGAACGATCGAGGTGTTCCACAGGGAATTGGTGCCGAGCGGATACTGCACGACGGTCGGGTGCAGAGGGTTCAGGCCATGGGCGATGGAGTGGGGCACCCAGGACATCCACCACAGGAACAGCTGCGGGTCCTGCGACGCGCCGAGCCAGCGATGGGTGGGATTCCCCCAAACCCGATGGGTCAACACGACAGCAAGGACCCCGTAGCACCCGGCGGCGATCAGCCCTGCCCGGCACCCCCTCGGTGACCGCCTCGCCACCACGTCGCCCGTCGAGGCCTCGCCCTCTTCGCACGAGGGCCCTGGTGATGGCGCTGATGAGGTGTCTCTCGTCGGCCCCATCGCCGGCGGACCCTATTGCACTCGTCAATCGCCCCCGCCCCTCGACAAAATCGTCGTGCTCTTCACCTCAGAGGGCCTGGGAGATTGGCGGCTTCTCGGATATCAGCTGGCATGACCGGCCAGTGGCTGGACGCGGATGTGCGATGGACGACACGAACTCCTGGACAGGACCGGTCCCTCATCTGGAACAAACGACACCTTCCACCTGCCAGGGCGATGGCCGCCTTCCCGGCTTCGTCCGTGCGGCGCATGAACTGTGCCGCCCACGGCCGTGTGCAGCAACGGATCCGACGACCGGAAAGCAGCGATGCATCGATGGTGCTTTACATCACCCATGTGGGTACCTACCGTGGCCGGCCATGGCCATTGCGCAGGATGACCCGGCGGCGGCCAGAACGGGCGAGGTGCTGGTCGAGATGCGGGGAGTCGACAAGGCCTTCGGTGAGATCCAGGCCCTGAGCGACATCGACCTCACCGTCCGCAAAGGCGAGGTGGTCGTCCTGCTCGGTCCGTCCGGCTCAGGCAAGTCCACGCTCATCCGTTGCATCAACCGGCTCGAGGTCATCACCGCCGGGTCAATAGAGGTCGAAGGCCGGACGTTGCCCGAGGAGGGCAAGGAGTTGGCCCAGCTGCGCGCCGACGTCGGCATGGTCTTCCAGTCCTTCAACCTGTTCTCCCACAAGACCGTGCTGGAGAACGTCACGTTGGGCCCGATCAAGGTGCGCCGTTTGAGCAAGCGGGATGCCGACCAGAAGGCGCGGTCGCTGCTCGATCGCGTCGGTATAGGTGAGAAGGCCGACCGTTACCCGGGCGAGCTCTCCGGGGGCCAGCAGCAGCGGGCGGCCATCGCTCGGGCTCTGGCCATGGACCCCAAGCTCATGCTGTTCGACGAACCAACCTCCGCCCTCGACCCGGAGATGATCTCCGAGGTGCTCGACGTCATGCTGGAACTGGCCAAGGAGGGCACGACCATGGTCGTGGTCACCCACGAGATGGGCTTCGCCCGCTCGGCGGCCCATCGGGTCGTGTTCCTCGAAGGCGGCAAGATCGTGGAGGAGAACGAGCCGGCGGCGTTCTTCTCTGCGCCCAAGACGGATCGGGCCAAGGACTTCCTCGGCAAGATCCTCGCCCATTAGCCAAGCCACTCGTCACTACCAAGGGAGCTCCCATGCGCACCAAGACCCGTATCACCGCCGGCCTGATCGGTCTGCTGCTGCTGGCGGCGTCAACGGGCTGCGGCAGCAGCGGCGGAACGGCGAGAAAGGCCGCGCCCAAGGCGAACACCACCGAGTGCAAGGAGAAGTCAGGCGGGGGAGCGGTGGTCGACGCCATCCGCAAGAAGGGGAAGTTGGTGGTCGGTACCAAGTTCGACCAGCCCCTTTTCGGTCAGCAAAACGCCGGCAACAACAAGATCGAGGGCTTCGACGCCGAGATCGGTCGGCGCATCACCTGCGCCATCTTCGGGCCCAAGAACATCGAGTCGCACGTCGACTTCATGTCGACCCCATCGAAGCAGCGGGAGACATCGATCCAAGACGGCAAGGTCGACATCGTGATCGCCACCTACACCATCAATGACGAGCGCAAGAAGCTGGTCGACTTCGCCGGTCCCTACTACGTGGCCGGCCAGGACATCCTGGTGAAGAAGGCCAACACCGACATCAAAAGCGTGACCGACCTCAACGGCAAGAAGGTCTGCTCGGCCACCGGCTCCACATCGATCAAGAACCTCACCGAGAAGGCCCCCCAAGCCGATACCAGCATCACCTTCGACGGTTACAGCGACTGCGTCACGGCCCTGCTGGACGGCCGGGTCGACGCAGTCACCACCGACGACTCGATCCTGTTGGGCTTCATCTCCCAGCACCCCAACGACCTCAAGCTGGTGAAGTCCCCGTTCACCAAAGAGCCCTACGGCATCGGCTTGAAGAAGGGCGAAAACGAGTTCCGGACATACCTCAACGACGTACTCGAGCAGTCGTTCAATGACGGCACCTGGGCCAAGGCGTGGGAAACCCAGGTGACACCGGCCACCGGCCAGAAAGCGCCGCAAAAGCCGACGATCGACCGTTACTGAGAGCGCCGCCCACCCGGCGCCATGGGAACGTTCTTCAGCTATGCCGGCGACTACTGGCCGGGCATGTTGGTCACCATCCAGGTCACGGTCTTTTCCTTCGCCATCGGGATGGTCATCGCCTGTGCCATAGCGGTGTGCCGGGTCAGTCCGATACCGCCATTGCGGATCTTCGGCACCGTCTATGTCGAGTTGTTCCGCAACACGCCGCTGCTGGTGCTGCTGTTCATCCTGTTCTTCGGGTTTCCCAAGATCGGCCTGCAGTGGTCAGGTTTCACCACCGCCATCATCGGCCTGGCCCTCTACACCGGTGCCTACGCCGGTGAGATCCTGCGCTCGGGGTTGAACACGGTCCCCGGCGGCCAAGCCGAAGCGGCTCGGGCCATCGGTCTGCCCTTCGGCACGGTCATGGTCGAAGTGGTGCTACCCCAGGCGGTGCGGGCGGTGGTGCCGCCGCTCGGCTCGCTGTTCCTGGCCATGATCCGCAACTCGGCGGTGGTGTCGGTGGTGGCGGTCAGCGACCTCGTCAAGGTCGGCGACAACGTGGTCACCAACAAGGCCGGTGCCTTCGACGCCACCCTCGGGGTGATGGTGGGCTACCTGATCCTCACCGTCCCGACCGCCATCGTGGTCAAGGTTCTCGAGCGCCGGGCGGCGATCAGCCGATGAGTGATCTCGCCTCGGTGATCGCCGACGTACCGGGCCCGCGCGCCCGGCGCCGGGCCAGGATCGCTTCGGTGGTCACCGTCGCCGTGCTGGTGGCCGCGGTGGTGCTGGTGGTGCTGCGGCTCAACGCCGAGGGGCAGTTCGCGCAGAAGTACTACCTAGACCTCAAGTCAGGCGAGGCGTGGCGTTTCCTGTTGACCGGTCTGGTCAACACCCTCAAGGTGGCGGCGGTCGCAACCGTGCTCAGCCTCGTCTTCGGCCTGGTCTTGGCCGTCGGCCGGCTCTCGGGCAATCGCGCCGTTCGGGCCGTAGCCGGCACCTACGTGGAAGCCTTCCGCTGCTTCCCGCTGGTCGTGCTCATACTGGTGCTCAACCGGCTCTTCGCTCGCAGCGACTCCCTGTCGATCTTGAACAGCGGGTTCTGGGTGATGGTCGTCGCCCTCACCCTTTACAACGCGTCGGTGCTCTGCGAGGTGTTCAAGGCCGGGGTCCGGTCATTGCCGAAAGGCCAGCGCGAAGCGGGCCTGGCCGTTGGGCTCACCTCGAACCAGGCCATGCGCCTCATCCTCATGCCCCAAGCCATCCGGCTCATGCTGCCCACGCTTATGAACCAGGTCGTCACCATCGTCATGGACACCTCGCTGGCCCGCTTCGTCTCCTACGGCGAACTGCTGACCCGTGGTTACAACTTCGGCATCAGCACCCGGTTCGGCGCCTACTTCAAGGACCAGAACCAGCTCCAGGCGTTGGCGGTCACCGGGCTCATCTACGTGGTGCTTTGCTTGTCGCTCAGCCAGGTGACCCGATACCTCGAGCGACGTCAGCGCCAGGGCGGAGCCAAGCGGGTCGACGCCGAAGGCCCCGGTCCCCAGGACATCGGCCTGCAAGCGCTGCAGACCGGCTGATCCCAGATTCCGTGGCCAATGGAATCGAACGAACCGTTCCTTCGTCGAGCCCGCTTGCCGCCTCGCCGATCTCGGTGATGATGTTCTTGGCAGCCCGCTGCAGGAGCGGTTCATCCGCTAACGCCTCCCGCCCACGGTCGACGATGGTGGAGGCGTCGGCGATCGCATTGAGGATCTCGCGAAGCCGGACAGCGTCTCTCACAGCGGCACCGACTCGACCAGTGCCTGGCGGAGATGGGGTGATCGCTTGGCGACCGCCATTGGAACGACGTCGACCTTCGAGCCCACCTCCGCAGACAGGTCAGCCTCGAGGCCCGCTAGGTCCATGAGCGTGACCCGAGGGCCGAACTCGACGAGCAGGTCAACGTCGGACCCCTCCGTGGTCTGGCTGCGGGCTAGCGATCCGAAGACCCGCACCTTCGAGCCCCCGGCAGAAGCGACGATCGACTCGATCTCAGATCGATGGCGCCGCAAGTGTTCGAGTTGAGGCCGAGCGGCTGAGCCCCGAGCGGCGCTTCGGTAGGCGAGCACAGACGCCAGAGCTATCCGCCGATGGGTGCCGACTCGTCGGGCATCCAGCACGCCCCGATCAGCGAGCCGTGCTGCCCACTCACGTGAGACCCCGATGATCCGTGCCGCCTCCGAGGTGGTCAGGTCTCGGCCCACCTCGAGGACCATCGGAACACCACCCGCCTGGGAAACTCTGAGCACCTGCTCGATCTCCGTTGCCACGGCTACGTCGACGTCAGCAACCGAGCCGTCAGCCATCACCACCGAACGCACGAGGGCGTCTCGTTTCCTACTCATTCACCACGACTCTAGACGCCACAAACCCAACTATGCCTTACGCCGGCGCCAGTGGCTTGTCGATGGGGAGAGCGCTGGGCGGCCGGGTCGGTGCCAGCGTCAGCGAAGCAGGGGCTTGTACTTCATGCGGTGAGGGCGGTCGGCTTCGGCGCCCAGCTCCTTGTGGCGGAAGGCCTCGTACTCGCTGTAGTTGCCCTCGAACCACCGCACTTGGCTGTTGCCCTCAAAGGCCAGCATGTGGGTGGCGACCCGGTCGAGGAACCACCGGTCATGGCTGATGACCACCGCGCAGCCGGCAAAGGCCTCGAGCCCGTCTTCCAGCGCCCGCAGGGTGTCCACGTCCAGGTCGTTGGTGGGCTCGTCGAGCAACAGCACGTTGCCACCCTCCTTCAACACCTTGGCCAAGTGGACCCGGTTGCGCTCGCCGCCGGACAACACACCCACCGGCTTCTGCTGGTCGGAGCCCTTGAAGTTGAACGAAGCGACGTAGGCCCGGCCGTGGATCTCCCGCCCGCCGACGACAAGGTCGTCGCGCCCGCCGGTGATCTCCTCGTACACCGACTTGCCGGGGTCGAGGGTGTCGCGGCTCTGGTCGACGTAGGCGAGCTGCACGGTCGAGCCGATCACCACCTTGCCGGCGTCCGGCTCCTCCTGGCCGGTGAGCATGCGGAACAGGGTGGTCTTGCCAGCGCCGTTGCCGCCGATGACGCCGACGATGCCGGCCTTGGGCAGCGAGAAGTCGAGGTCCTCGATCAGCAGCTTGTCGCCGTAGCCCTTGGCCAGGTGGCTGACCTCGATGACCTGATCGCCCAGCCGCTCGCCGCTGGGGATCACGATCTCAAGCTTGTCGTCGCGGCCCTCGGCCGCCTTGGACTCGGTCAGCAGCTTGTCGTAGGCGGCCAAGCGGGCCCGGCCTTTGGCTTGGCGTGCCTTAGGCGCCATGCGGACCCAGTCCAGCTCGCGCTGGAGGGTGCGCTGGCGGGCGGTGTCGCGCTTCTCCTCGTGGGCCAGGCGAGCTTGCTTCTGCTCCAACCAGCTCGAGTAGTTGCCCTCGAAGGGGATGCCCCGGCCCCGGTCCAGCTCCAGGATCCAGCCGGCCACATTGTCCAGGAAGTAGCGGTCGTGGGTGATGGCCACGACGGTGCCGTGGTAGTCGCGCAGGAACCGCTCCAGCCAGGCCACCGATTCGGCGTCGAGGTGGTTGGTGGGCTCGTCGAGCAGAAGTAGGTCGGGACGGCTGAGCAACAGGCGGCACAACGCCACCCGGCGCCGCTCGCCGCCGGAAAGCTTGGACACGTCGGCGTCGCCGTCGGGGACCCGGAGCGCGTCCATGGCCACCTCCACCGTGCGCTTGAGGTCCCACGCCCCGGCCGCCTCGATCTTCTTCTCCAGATCGGCCTGCTGCTCGCCCAGCTTCTCGTAGTCGGCGTCGGGGTCGCTCCAGCCGGCCAGCACCTCGTCGTAGCGGGTGAGCAGGTCGGCCGTCTCGCCGACACCGTCCATGACGTTGCCCATCACGTCCTTGGTTTCGTCGAGGGCCGGCTCCTGCTCGAGCAGGCCGACGGTGAAGCCGGGGGTGAGCCGGGCCTCTCCGGTGAAACCGTCGTCCTTGCCGGCCATGATCAACAGCAGGGACGACTTGCCCGCCCCGTTGGCCCCCAGTACGCCGATCTTGGCGCCCGGGTAGAAGGATAGGTTGATGTCCTTCAAGACCTCGCGGTCAGGCGGGTAGAAGCGGCTGCACTGCCGCATGGTGAAGATGTATTGAGCGCTCATCAGACGCTCGACGCTACGGGGAACCCCACGAACATGTTGCAGTTGTGCACCCCCTGCGCTGATATCTGCGACAAGTTCGAGAAAGGCGCGACGATGGGCGGATGCCATACCACCAGGGACGGATGATCCACGACGCCGACGCCCACATCATGGAGTGGCCGTCGTGGCTGCTCGACCATGCCGACCCGGCCACCCGGGCCCGCATCGATGTCGCCGACTACGGCGACGACGGGGCGGCCAACCCGTTCACCATCGAGCGCCTGCGGGAGAAGCACGCCAGCGAGGAGTACCGGGCCGACGAAGAAGCCGAGATCATGGGCCGCAAGAACTTCTGGGCGACCGGCTCCTTCATCGCCGAGGACCGGAGCCGGGCACTCGACCTTCTCGGCTTCTCCAGCCAGCTCCTGTTCAACACCTTCAACAACGGCCGCTTCTGGCAGATGGAGCACGGCGATAACCCGTTCCTCCCCGGCGAATCCGGCAAGGGAAAGGGTGATCTCGACCTGGTTTACGGGGTGGCCGAGGCCCACAACCGGGGCATGGCCGACTTCTGCTCGGCCGATCCCCGCCTGCTGGCGGCGCTGTACGTGCCGCTGGCAGACTTCGACCGTTCGGCGGCCGCCGCCGCCAGAGCAGTGGAGCAGGGCGCCGCCGCCCTGCTGGTCCCCTCGGCCTGTCCCGTAGGGCATTCACCCAGCCACCTCGGATTGGACCGCGTGTGGGCCATCGCCCAGGAGGCGGGCATCCCGGTGGTCTTCCATGTCGGTGGCGGCGGCAAGCTGCTCGACCTCACCTACTTCGAGAACGGCCTGCCGATCCCGCCTGACTTCCACGGCGGCGCCGAGAACTTCCGGTCGGTCGACTACATGGCCATCCCCAACCCGCCGCAGCAGACGCTGGCCACCATGATCTTCGACGGGGTGCTCGACCGCTTCCCGGCGCTGAAGTTCGGCGTCATCGAGCAGGGCGCCATCTGGTTGCCCAGTTGGATCAAGCAGCTGGAATCCGCGGTCGAAGCCTTTGCCCGCCACGAGGAACGGCTGCAGGCTCTGGAGCTGCGCCCAACCGATTATGTGCAGCGCCAGGTCCGGGCCACGCCCTACCCCACCGAGGACGTGGGCTGGATCACCGATCAGGTCGGTCCCGACCTGTGCCTGTTCTCCTCGGACTTCCCCCACGTCGAAGGCGGCCGCAAGCCGGTCGAACGCTTCGAGGCCTCGCTGGGCGAGCGGTCCGAGGAGGTCCGGGACCGCTTCTATCGGGACAACTTCGCCGACCTGATGGGCACCGCTTTGGAGCCGGCGCTGGCCGCTTCCGCATAGCCGCAGCCCGGTCGGGCTCAGCGGCGCCGCGGGCTGGTGAGGCGAGCCACCAGGACCAGCAGGCCGATCACTACCGCCACCACGACGGCGACCTCGATGAGCCAGAAGATGGTCTTGAGCACGGCCACCGCCACCAGGACCACGACGATGGCGCCGATCCCGGCGAGTACCAGCCCAGCCAGACCCGGGCGCTGCAGTTGACCCCCACGACGTTCGATCGCCATGCCCCGATGCTACGGCTCGTTCTTGTGGGTGCGGCCTGATGCCAACGCCGCCACGTCTGGTGTGCACGTAGTTGCGGATTCCGCCGCGCGTGCACGCTGAACGCCGACCCAGGACACCGCCAAGCCTGGTGGTTGGTCTCTGGGGTTCGTAGGTCCACGACGTCCCCCTGTTGCCTCATGTCAAAACCTCCGGGAGGGGCTAGTTCGTTGCCTCACCTAAAATCTCCGGACGGTCGGTGTTGTTGAAGGCCCGGTTGACGGGTCGGGGTGGGGCGGTGGTTTTGGAGAGGGCG